>ERZ778023.604-NODE-604-length-74620-cov-56.321867_pt1 | contig 74620 bp, 97 predicted proteins | sample MGYA00375753_ERZ778023 | MGnify/ENA primary metagenome ERZ778023 (study PRJEB29350, sample SAMN05389822) | bioreactor metagenome | isolation source: Ammonium sulfate bioreactor | place: South Africa: University of Cape Town | collected 2014-04-04 ... | reverse complement strand
AAACCGGCTGGTTACTGGGTAAGAAAAAAAATGCAATTGTGAATACATAGAAGTTCTTTTTTTTGTCATAAAAGAAAATGAAGATAATCAAAGGTAAAATAGACGGATAAGCTTAGCTGCTGCTGCTGCTGATTATTATTATTTTCGATCTCAGTTAATTGATTAGATTTTGCAATATAGTTTCTTCCCTTTTGCTTGATTTGCTTTTGTTTGGCGGAACGAAACAGAAAGGACAAACATTTGAGGATAAAAGTCAGAACAAATTGGATTTGCTTGATGTTTTTTTTTTATATGTGCAAAAGATAATTCGTTCATATTATTGTCACTCCTGCTACTATTGTTCTTGCATTTTTTTTGTCTCTCGTGTCAACAAACTAATAATAACGTTATTATTAGTTTAAACATCATGGTTGCGACGAATCAACTGGGGATCGTCGAACAGCAACAACAACTGGTCAAATGCTCTATCAAGTGATTGATCCAAGGCCACCATCAGTTGTTCTACCCACAAATTCGCCACCTACGCCACCATCGCCATCAGTTCTAGCTGCTAATCGACGACGACAGGTTTTCGAAAGGATCATCTATTTCTCATCGATCATAAATCGTTTGTCTTCGTTTCTTTCTCGTTTCAGACATATAACAATCGTTTGTCTGAACATGATAATAGAAATATAATTCAAAACTATGGAGAATACTTTGGCCGAGTATGAAAATTCATCTCCAAACCATAGAAAATTTCTATTTTTTTTGTTGTTGTCGTCTTTCTAAGGGTTTTGGTAAACGTTTGAATCCTCATTCAGCTCGCGGTACAAACGGTTGGATTTTCTCACATGATTTATATCCATTGCCGCCCTCAAGAAGTACGACTCAACGAGATTATCGTGGTTTGCCAGCGCTTGACAAACGTCAATTGGCATCATCAATAATACCGTCAAGTACTTGTCATAAGTCAAGTGGACATTGGATGAAAAGTTGTTATGATGATTGGGGGGAAAATGTTGAACGCATACCAAATGAATTAATCTATCGGAATGATTACAAACGCATGCCTGTTCATCCATGGCAATATTAATCGAAACAAATAAACAATAACTTATTGACTTTTGACTTTTTTTTTCAACAACAAAAAAAAAACCTATCTTTTGCCTTCTAAAAATAGATTCTAGCTGCATTATCTATCTGTCTATCTATCTATCAATATCGAGCCCGAAAAACTAAATAGATAAACATGCTCGATTCTAATTACTTGACATATGGCTAATAGAGATCGGCATATATGCTTATTGACAGTCGACAAAAAACCGAAATTGTTTTAGAAGATCTATAAAAAAAACGATATGGTTGAATTGACTAAAACGATGTACTTGCTGGAAAAAATTGATATTTATTTTTTTTGTCGCTCGTACAATGAAAATAATGTATGTGGAAGGAACAGTTCGATTTCCGCATCACTTCAATCTTTTATTTTTTTGCTTACATACGATTTAATATATATATATATATTGACGATGCAAAACTGTGATTTCTAGAAGGACATATGATGATGTTCGCAGTGAGACAAAAAAAGAAGAAGAAGAAGAAAAACGACCGGATGGAAAAGCGTTGATTAAGTTCAACATTGAGAAACGAGATGAATGACTATGAAGAAAAAAAATATAGGAGAGACGAGAAAAGAGAGAGAGACCGAGAAGAAAATTGTAGTTAAGAGCACAAATAAGACACAAGAAGAAAATCTTGGTTTTCTTTTTTTTTCACACATTCATTTACATTCATGCGTTCATTTTCTCTCGTTTTCCTCTTTTTGCTGTTGCTTCTGATGATGATTCGCTTTTCCATCAAGAGCATCAATATCTTGAGTTCGATTTTGTGAGTGTTGTCATCAAATAAAGAGAGAAGAGGCAAAGGGAAGAGCAGGATAGCGAGAGAGAGAGAGAAGGCGGGAAAGAGATAGAAAAGGGCGGAAAAGAGAATATTGGAACAATGATTTCTCTATACATGCCTGAGTCTTTCAATTCTATCATCGCTTTCTATGATATCTCTTTCGAGACAGAAAACCCGAGTGTGGAAATGAGACTATAGACATGCTAGTTACTCGTCTAATAGAATATCCTCTACAAGAAACATCCGTTACTGAATTATTAAAATTTTACAGATGAATAAGAATCATGATGATTTATACATATTATAATCTCTTCAACACATGGGAACGCCAGTGACGATTCAAATTGCGGCTGCTTCAAATTATAATGAATAGTAAGTATTTTCAATTCTAGTTTTCGATTCAAGAATTATTCAAGGAAAATATTGCGCATAATTTATGACATACTAAAATTGGCTTTCGAAATATATCTATCGAAGTCTCATGATGACAATGATGCATATGTAATCATGCATAAATATGGATTTGTCAATAATATGAATTTTAAATATTCCTTCGAGTGACTTTATTTCTATGCTTAGTTATTGTTTTTCCCTGATTGCTTCTCCGAAATTAAAAGTAAATCATCATTACATATACATTATCGTACCGGATCTAATATTCTGTGGCAATCAAATTCAATTTGTCATATATCGAAAAAAAAATGGAATGCTAATAGCACTATAAATAGATGTGTTCTCTCTGTGAAATTATTCTTATCTGACATATCAATAAAAATCCAATCCAATCGAGAGAAATTGAAATCCATACATTCATAGTTTTATTATTATTATTATTATTGTCGAGCATTCCTTATAAATATAGCTTAGAATTATATCTTATCAACAAATCCGTACAATCGTTGACATATCTTGTCACATTTTATATTAACAACTAATGACTAATATGACAGACAAACCTTTGAATAAGATTTGTTAGGCCTTGAATCGACAGATTCGTTTATAATATTTTTATCTATTAATTAATTCAATAAGAAGATAGTTCTAAAATAGCTGCTTTTCTTTGTTGTTTTCTTAATTATGAAAATCATTGTTTTAGTGAAACTCAATCATCCTATCGACGACAAGCAAATGAACGTCGTGATCATGAAAATGCCCTATTAGTCAACTACGATGGTTCGACAGGTAGTCAACCAGGCAAATATAATATTAGTCAAATATTGTAAGTTGACGCTCTTTCTTTCTTTCTTTCTCGTTTCTTTTTTGATAAATCAAAATTAAACATTTTTAATAATGTTCAATGTGAAATATTCGTGTTATTAAAAAGATTATTCACGAATGTTTACAAGGTCATTTTCGTATGAAAGAGAAAAAAAAATTATTCAATTATACACTTATAAATAAGTTGAATAGTTTTCTTTCTTTCTCTGCTGCCCTTTTTCTCATTCTCTTCTATTGTTATTAGTATTTTTTTTTTGTGTTGAGCTTGGCTTCAATGTAGGCAATATATTCTTTTTTTTGTCAACAACATGCTTGTCTCGAACTCAAAGAACAAAAAGAAAAACTCGAAAGGAAAGAAAAAGAGAGAGAACTAACAGTTTTCTTCTTTTCCTTTTGCCCCCCTATCTCACTGACAATACTAACTCAACAGAAATATGCAAGAATAATATACGTAATGCTAATACCCTCTCTCTCTCTCTCTCTGTTGCAGCGATTCGTCGTTGCGCTCAATGAAATTTTCGACACGACGCACGCGTATTTCTCGCTCATTCCGACTAGATGAAGAAAGAGCTTTATATAACTGTGTTCTGGCAGACTACGACAAAGAACTAAACAAGGAAAAGAATGAAAAAAGGAAAAGAAAATGAATGAATAAGTTTGTGTGAGCGCATGTTCATCATCCGTTCTGCATACAACATCTCCGCAGTCTTTTCCCCACGTCTTGTTAACTATACATTGAGAAATGACGAGACCAATGCGACCGGCATTGAAAGAAAATGGAAAGCAATGACTGTTGTCGGTTTGGAAGGCAAACAAGACACAAAGCACTACGAGTTTGACGATGGGATTTCTAATGTATAGAATGATAAATCAAAAATACGACGACGAATGATTGTTTGTTTGTTTTTCTCAACGCATACTCATTAGAAAAAAGGCAATTTTCTCTTAATTTAATTCAATATTTATTCAAACTTGCCAAGATGACGATGGCAACGGTGTGGCAACATGTTTCATTGAATGAACATCCAATGTAAGTAAACAAAAAAGAGAAAAACAAACTTCGACTATTTTATTTTTACAGAAATGACAATATAGAAATGAGTGTTAACTAGGAGTGTTAAATAAACACATTAATAAAAAATAATTATATATATATATATATACTGTCAAACAGTTATTCATCCATTGAATCATCCATCTGCCAAATGGACTTCTTGCATATTCCTCGTCTTTTCTTCTTCTTCGTCTTCTTTTCTCTTTGCTACATTGACAAATGGTTTTCTGGCGTACGTTCGTTGCATTTACTTGCCGGTGTTTTCTTAATAATAATAAGAGAAAAAAAACGACAATAAAATGATACACATATATATATATATATATACAAAAAAGCTTTCTAGGAGCAATTTACTTGACGGTCGGTCGACTAGTTCTTTTTTATTGTAAGAAATATAGCGTCAAGAGTTTAGTAGAGATTTTTTTTCATAAAACAATCATATCATGGCTATGGCTGCTGCCGTCTCCTTTTGGCAACCAACATTGACTAGTGCACTTCTTTTTGGTGACATTTCGTAAGTGAATCAAACGATATGAAATTTTTAAATATTATTCTATTCTTATGTAAATATATATCTATCTTTGTGTGTGTGTTTATGCGTATCGATCGAAGACAATAAAAAAACAGAAGAGATCATTTGTAATTCGGAGACTTGCAAAACAAAAGAATAGGACAGAAATAGATATGTATGTATATATATATATATGTGTGTGTGTGTGTGTGCGTCGATTATATGCAAGGGGAAGATAAATATACACATGTGTGTCAAAGTGATAAATCATCCATCTGTTGAAATAACTTTTGTCAAGGACGACGAAGTTCTCGTTAAGTATCTCGATTAAACATTAAGTTTAATAAAAAAAAAAGTAAGACAAAAATAACAATGAGAAGATTAAAAACACCGATATAATATTATATTATTACTATTGTTTTGTTGATTGTGTACACAAATTCTGCACAGATTTTTAGATTTGACTTCTTCTATTGTCATTCAGTATGTCATGTTGCACTGATATTTCAATTGTTAGCAACTAAGAAAGCAAAGTTATATCAGAGAAAGATTGTACATTCAATGACACAAATATTCAGTTAATGATGGACGAAATATTCTCGTCGTAATCTAGGTAGTGAGAGCATCTTTGTTAATCTTTCGACAGTTTGACGTCATTGATTGATATAGCATAACTGTACGCTTTCGACTACTACCATATCCGATTACTAACATATCTCTAGTACGACTTCGAGTAATGTTCTTATTGCCTCGTTTCTGCTTTTCTATTCTCATTGATGTTTGTTGTTGTTGTTACTCTTGTATGTATGCATGTATATAGGCCCATTAGCAAAACGTCATCTTCATATTCTGTTTGACTTGTTTGTTTCTTTACTCTTCTTTATGTTCGTCCGGTGACTATCAATATCATCTTTCTTCTTTTCTTTTCTTTCTTCTTCTTCTTCTTCTTCTTCTTTTTACGCTTTCTTTCTTTCTTTTTTTTTCATATCTTTGACAGAAGTCTCATTCGTTAAGATACATCGTCTCTAAGAATATATCTACATTGAAATAATCTGTCTTCTTTTCTTTTTCTTCTCTCTTCTTTCTTTCTTTTTTCTTCTCCTTTAAATGATTCTTACCGATCGTTCGCTGTAAGTTGAAAAACTCCTGTCATAATTTCCTTATTCATCTTTTTCTTTCTATCTACAAACAGTCATGAAACAACACGACGTCGTGGAGTAGACTTTCCTAATGATCAATCGACAGGACCAGGTCGAGCAAGTCGACACATGTCTGTGGTTCACCATGGCTTATCACATGATCCATTGAGTAGTGCTGCTGGTTCAGCATTATTGGATGATGATTCCAATAGATTTTCGATTGTTAGTTGTCTTGTACCTGGTAGTGTAGCAGTTGCTGCTAGGTGAGAAAATAACCTCGATTATTATCATTTGCATGTTAATATCTGATCTTTAGTCTGCGCATGTGTGTGTCTATTATATATATATATATATATATAGCAATTAATAGAAAAAAAATGAGACGAGATTGTCAGAGAATTGTCGTTTTCTACATGTAACTAACTACTCAGTGATTTATTAAAATGGATAGATCGAGATAATGATTTGATGTTTTTTTTCCTATCTAAATGGATATTTTCATGTATATAGATATCATGAAGCAAATCTTTGTGTTTTTTAATTATTTAAATAAGTTTCCGAGTAATTGGAGAAAAATTTTTGAATATATATATAGAAAACGATTTCTCTAAATTGAACATTAAAAATAGATAAACTAATATTGAATTAAGATACGTCAAAAAAAAAATATAAAAGCTTTTTGTTTCCAAAACAACAAAGCACTAGTTCTGTTTTTCTTTAAGACAATATCAATTACTGTATACTCGTGATTCTCAAAAGATAATGTCAAAGAATGATCGAAAGTCGACCGATTAGTAAAATCGATTATGAAAGTAAAGGTTACCTAGCCAATGTTTAAATCTATCATTAGAAGATGATTATAGTGTCAATAGTCGATGAAATGTTTTCTTTTTTTTTCTACGTGATGATGATTAATTACCGAAGTATAATTAACTTCATTTACGGTTTGAAAATGACCTTTTTTATAGGATTTCCTTGATATCGAAAATGGACATTAAATGAATGAAAAATAGCCTTATAATTAATCTCAACAAGCGGAAGAAAGAAAAACCTAGACACAAAAAAAAGAAGAAGTATTTCTTTGATATACAGATGTGTGTGTATGCGTGTATGTGGTTTTTTTTCTATGTCCTTGTTTGACTAACATCGTTGACATCATCTATTCTCTCTCTCTTTTTTTTTCTTTTCGGTCTTATCATCAGAAGTTCTTGGATGCGAAAATAATTGGAAAACAGAGATAGACAGATAAATGCAAACGAGTCAGTTCGTCATATCTCACTATTCAGTTAAATCAAATTATTATATGTATCTATTGATGAAATCAAAATTCAGTTAGGACTATGATCGAATATTAATCAATAGAATTAACCTTTCTTTCGTTCGAGTCGACTTCTAATAAATGAAATGACAGAAGACGTTGATAGTTGTCAATGACATCTAATATTCTCAGTCGAGCTTTTCCTTTCTTTCGCTCTCTCTGTTGCCAACATTTTCATCGACTTGTATCAATACAGTGCTGATTGTGTTATTGCTCTCAGGAGCAAAACCATCGCACATGTTACAATTGTTATTACTGCAATGTATTTCATGCCAATAAGATATATCTAAGGCAAAGAAAAAACAACGACTGCTCATGCTGTGAGTAACCTCTCGGTATAAATATACATACACACATACAAAAAAAAACAGAAAAATATCTTTCTCGAAAACAAACAAACCGCTTTTCATAGCACGAGATTGATTTGCTTGATCGATGTCAATTTCAATTAACTTTAGGGCATTTTCTCGTCCACTTGATGATGATTTAACTCATGAAGAACAATTATTAATCTCCAAACAAAATGATTCTCAATCAACTGAACGTGTTGTTATTAATGTATCGGGTTTAAAATTTGAAACACAATTACAAACACTCAATAATTTTCCTCGAACACTTCTCGGCAATCCATCACGACGAGTGAGATTCTTCGATCCATTGCGTAATGAATATTTTTTCGATCGAAATCGACCAAGTTTCGATGCAATACTCTATTATTACCAATCAAACGGTCGTTTACGACGACCAAATCATGTACCAATCGGTAAAAAAACTCATTTTTTGAATGCTAATCCAAATAGTAAATATTCTTTTTAGATGTATTTACTGAAGAAATCAAATTTTTCGAGCTAGGCGAAGATGCATTTAATAAATTTCGTGAAGACGAAGGTTTTATTAAAGAAGAAGAACGTATATTACCAAAGAAAGATGTTCAACGAAAAATCTGGCTTCTATTCGAATATCCCGAAACATCTCAATGGGCTCGTGTTATTGCAATTATTTCAGTTACTGTTATCCTTATGTCAATTGTCATATTTTGTCTTGGTAAGAACAAAAAATCATGACCTTGCCTCAATTTGTCTTTCCGATCGGATCAAACGAAGAGCGAATATCTTTTCTCTTTTACTTAGTATACCAAATTGATAAGCTTACTGATAGGCGTGTAGGTAGTGACGAAGGATCGGACAAGTTTTCTTGTGAAAATTTAATTAGAACCTCATTTATACTTGTTGTTTCTATATTTATGTAGAAACTCTGCCGAAATTCAAACGATATCGTGTTCGACCAGCTGATAATACATCGTATGATTCATCACGTTTAACAATCGAAGAAGATGACATACCTGAATTAACTGAACCATTTTTTATCATTGAAACATGTTGTATAATATGGTTTTCATTTGAATTAATTGTTCGTCTACTTTCTTGTCCATTGAAACTTGTCTTTCTTAAATCAATGATGAATATTATTGATATTGTCGCTATAGTCCCATATTTCATAACTTTATTTACAATCCTCGCTGAAGAAAAAACCAAATCGAATCAAGCAATGTCATTAGCTATACTTCGTGTTATTCGACTCGTGCGAGTTTTTCGTATATTTAAACTATCGAGACATTCAAAAGGCTTGCAAATTCTCGGGCAAACATTACGAGCAAGTATGCAAGAATTAGCTCTATTGATATTTTTTCTATTCATTGGCGTTATACTCTTCTCGTCGGCGGTTTATTTTGCTGAACAAGGCGAACCTGAATCATTTTTTAAATCGATACCCGATGCGTTCTGGTGGGCAATGATCACTATGACGACGGTTTGCTATTGATTTATGATTTTTGTTTTTATTGGCAAAATCATTTTTTGTTTCTTTTCGATTAGGTCGGCTATGGAGACATGCGTCCAGTTGGTATATTCGGTAAAATTGTTGGTTCAATGTGTGCTATAGCTGGTGTACTAACAATTGCCCTGCCAGTACCTGTTATTGTATCCAATTTTAATTATTTCTATCATCGAGATATTGATTCGGAGGAACAAAAAGATATTAAATATTCAAATGCAGCAGCAGATATCAATACAGATCAATTCGGTTTAACAATGTCGACGAATACGGCCGATGGCGCCGGTGGTACAGGAAGTACTCATAAGAAAAAATCAATTTCATCAGCAGATATGTATCATAATTATGATGAAACCGACGCTTTTTTACATTCGTATTGTGCAGCTGATGATCCGACAATTCGTTCGACGTCGATTAACCATAAAACGACTCGAACATCTCCGACGCAACAGCTAATACAGCGGAAACCTTCAACAGCGAATCCATTGAATAATAATAATAATTCATCGAATGAACCACTAAACGTTGAAACAGATGTGTAGTTTTATTCTTTTTTTTTTCTTCTATGTATATCTATCCGGTCTTCTGTCTCTGTCACTCTCTCTCTCTCTCTCTTCTCTAGTCATCTTGAGCCCTTTGTCTTTTTTCTTCTTTTATCTACCTGAAATTTAGTTCGATTAATTAATATGTTCAGATAAGTTTTAATTGATCGAATTCAGAACACAGTCATTCATATACCACAACTCGAATCCTTTTCGTCATTTTCTTCTTCTTCTTCTTCTTCGTTTCATTTTGTCTTTGATTTCACAATTCAATTCGCCTTAATTCTTAAGAGAGATCATGCGAGTTAGCCCAGTGTTTCTTCTTCTTTTTTCTTGTGTATTGACTTTATTATGATTCTGTTTGTTTGTTTTTTTTTCTCTTCTTTTGCTGTATATTTTTTTTTCGATGTCATAAACACAATTTGTTCTCTGATAAAGTTATAGAAGAAAAAGAAACGAAACAAAATCATAAGACTTCGCATTTATTTATTTATTTACAAAAATTTTTCTAAACGTTTTTCTCCGATTTCATCGAGAAGTTCTCGTGGAAATTCACTACGATATTGAGCAAAGCATTTCAAACAAAATCGTCGTGTGTAAAACAGACTACAATCTGAATGTATGCAAACAGGACAAGAACAGATCGAACATGTTGTACCAATGATTAGAGATGATATTTTCGTTTGATCGTCTTTATCTTTATCTTTGACTGAAATAAATGGATCACGAATAAGATAGACTTTTTCGAAGAGATCAATGGTTATTGCTGGTACATTTTTTGTTTTTGTCGAACTAATTGTTAGATCAACGTATTTATCATCATATCGATCGTAGGCAGCATAGAATGGACAGAGAGAACATTGAAAGATTTTGTTATTTGTCATCTAAAAATTGTGTGACTGGTCGTTTGTTTGTACAAAAAAAAGGAAACGGACGAATAAAATAGAGAAAGCATTTAGTTTTATTATAAAAAAATAAAATTTGTGAGTTTGGCTTATAGCTTTTTGTCTGACCAAAAGAAAAAAAAAACAATTAAAAAATTTTAAGTGTCTTTCCGACGTTTAAATTGTGTTATAAGATCCTATGAAACGAAATAGAATTCAATTGAAATCATCTTTTGATTTTATATTCGAATTACTTTCGATATTTTCGTGCCGAGAACAAGTTTCATTTTGTTTTTCTGTTCTTCTTCTTCTTGTTCACTCGTATTTGCGACATCGTGATTTGTCATCAGATCTGAATTGACAAGAACTCGAGGCGTTCCTTCGCCTGTCGCACCACCTCCGGTCGTAGCTAATAACTGTTGATTTTGAGCTCGTGTCGATTTACCAATGAATGGTAAACGTAGATTAATATTTTGTCGAATAGCTTGCGAAAGTAAAACTGTCTTCACATCGGATTTAATTGCTAAAACAAGATCATGCCAACTGCATGTCAAATTTCGATATTCAAGTGTTGGAAATGATATATGTGCATTTTCTAAATCACCAATTTTCTTCTCTTTTGTGCCCTAGGAAAGATTTTCGTCTTATTTGAATGACAAATTCAATTGATTTACTCGAATTTTATATGAAACAATCAAGGATACTTCAGGAATTTTAATATACTGAAATGTAAGTGTATTTTTTGCTCGTTTTTCCATGGCGTCCAGATCATGAATGCTGAAATAGAATAACGATCGACCCGGCAGTAATTCTTCTTCGCCCTAAAACGAATAAATAAAACAATGTTTTCGAAAGCCGAATCAATCCACAAAAAGAAAGTTCAATGTGAGTAGTTTTGAAAAAAAAAGACATGAGAGAGAATACATATGATGACTATGAGTAAGTAGAGTGTAGAATGTGAAGACCACACGATAGGAGATTAGAAAAATCTTATGAATACCCAACGAATATCAGACGACATTCGATGACTGAATCGACGTAACATCATCTATAGAATTTGTTAAAATGATCCCTCGAATGCATAGGTTTTGTTGTATTTTCTATTTTTTGATAGTTCTCACCTCAGCCGATCGTGTTCGACGTTTATCAGTATTGAATGTTGAATGTTTAGTCGATGTTTTCATTTCATTATTTGATTGACTCTTATTCGGAAATAAGAACGCCATTAACATTTGAGAAAATCGACGTGTCATTTGAATAACCAAAGGTGCTACATTGATTTCTAATCGAATTAGATAGATTTTTGTTTAATTTTCTTTTTCTTTTTCTTTGGAAAGTTAAATTTTACCAAGATGTTCTTTAACAGCAATACCACCGACAGATTCTCCTTCTTTACAATAGACTCTGATCATTGTTTGTTGTTGTTGACAATTAGCCGTTAAAATTGTTCGATATCGATCATCGGGCAGAAGATTATCAACTTTAGCTTGACCAATACTAATCGAATGTTCGTTTGTTCCATTTTCATAATAACGTTTCGTATATAAAATATTTCTCAATAAAAACTGAGCATTTGGTATTTGTCCATCATCATGTTTAATATACCATGTGATTGATCCACCATGAAGTTCGTATCTTCGTTCTAATCGTGCCAATTTATTACCTAGAAAATATCGAAGACAAACATTTTCAATCAATCTCAAAACTTCAATCTTAATCAACTTGTCGATGCAATTCGTAGTTTAACAATTCGAGCTAATTGCATATCCTTATAAACAGCACACATCATGCCCAATTTTTCAGCTAATTTATTTAATTCAATTTTAACGAATGTATAGGATTTTTGTAATCGTTCGTATTCAGATGATGTACATGATGATCGACGCTCATGTGTGATGCCTTCTTCATCTTCGGATGAATACGATTGACTTCGAGTGTGGTTATATCGACTGTAATAGTAGATTTCTCGTTCGAGTCGACGTAATTCAGCTAAGGTCGATCGAACACGTTCGAGTAAATGACGAATACTTTCGCGTAAAACAGGAAGATTATTAGCGATTTGAATTTGAAAACGAAGTTTACGAAGTTTGTTATTTGTTCCCTAGAATTAATTGATCGTTGGAGATTTTCAAAAATATTTCAAAGTCAAGTTTTTCTACTTCTTCTTTCGGTTCAACATATAACAAGAGATTATTGACAATATCCATGATGGTTCGATATTGTGACTGAAAAAGAAAATCAATCAAAAGAAACGAATTTCAACTTAACAATCAACAAACTGAATTTGTCGACAATTGTATATCATGATGAACAAAAGTAAACGAATCGACTAATAATCGATCACTTTCTCCAATGGGATTCGATTCATTAATCGAAGGTTTTACAAATGGCTAGAATAGATACGTAGATATTTTCAAAGGTTATTTGTCTCTCCCTCTTTCTCTCTCTACCGGTATGACGATATTTGTATCTGTTGTTTCTTCTTGTGTTTGTTCAGTATAGAACACATACGATAACGTTGCATTCGATTTCGAAATAATACATTGCAATTGTTGATCACAACAACCATTATTCGTTGTTATACTTCCAACGACACTTCGAGATGACTCGCCGAGCAATGTATTTTCTTCACGAATATCACATCGTGGTACCCAACTAATCTTATTATGATCGTCGATATCATTCGATGTTGATGATTGTTTTGCGGTGTCATCTGTCGAAGAAATTGTCGTTGCAAAATATTGCATACCTTGAAGATTCGCCTGCCAAGAAGTTTTATCACAAAGTTGTTCATCACGCCAGACCGGTTTGTGACGATATTGATCGACTAAAGCCAAAGCAGCTGAAAGTATAATATAACCACGTGATTCAATGCCACATAGAGCTATTTGACTGTCGGTTAGTTCAATTCGTAATGTATGCTCGTCGACATCTTCTTTTGTACATTGATGAAGACCGACTAGCGAGACCGATGCATCGGCAATCTATGCAGAAAGACAAGTTCGTTTTTGCAAACAAAATAAAGCTAAAACATACAGGATCAAGATCGACACTTGGTTTATGTTGACTTTCATTGATTAATTGATCGAGAAATGATGCTAATGTTGAATGTTGTGTTGTTGTACCATTTGTATTCACTAGAATTGATTCATCACTAGTTGTTGAGGAGGGTGTTGTGGTTGTTGTTGTTGTTGTTTTCGTGAAATTTTCATCGATTGTCGAATGATCTGATGATGATGATGCTGACAGTGTTGGAAGAGATGGTTTTTCTTGTTCAATATGTTCTAATTCTTTAGCAAATGGATTCGAAAGATTCGATCGAAGAATATTATTTTTTTTATAACGTTCATAAATGAGAAATATCGTTCGCCGATTCATTAAATTCCAAACAGCTTTTAATTGATCGATTAAAACTGAATGTGTACTACTTTGACTGCCGACAGATGATGAACGTATGTAAATTAAACTGTCTAAACTCAGGAAAAACGTTCGTTTTTGATCGGATTCTTGTTGATTGACTTCATTTAATTCTTTGTCTTCATTGACATCACGTAGTAGCCATGTTTGCGCACGTTTTAAATGTAAATTCATCATTTTTGGTTTCCAAAGAATTCGTGGTCGACGTGAAAGACCATCATTATAATCGATAAGATTCAGTTCTTGATAGGTTATGAAATTAAATAATTGACAATCAACTTGAAAGCCTGTTTTACGAGCAAATGACGTGAGATATTGAACACGAAATTGTGGCACAATGAATTGAAATTCAAGTGCTTCGTAATGTCGAGATAGAAGAGGTTTACGTGGCAGAACGATTGTTTCGCCAGCTGGTAGGAATAAACGTCCACGACGTGTCGGACGAGTGATAGACATCATTGTATTCTAAAAAATATTTCGTTAGAAAACAAAATACATTTCTTCAATTGAATTTACTTTGACACGTTCGCAGAATCGAAGTGTACTTGCGTAGATTGTACATGTGGGTGGTTTTGAATCTGATGGTACGTCTTTACATTCGAATTTCGCTGAGAATTTCAAATGATGTGACCGATAGTTTGCATAGGAATCATGAAGCTAAAGAACAGAATATGCAAAAGACTTGACAAAATGTTTGACGAAGATTTATTTGTGTGATCAGCAAATAGAAAGTTAGCATCAGAGAGATTTTTTGTCAGACTGACTTATCAATAGAAAAACATCATATCACACATGTAGACTCGAACATGAGCTGTTCGAATCGATTCGTTTCGTAACCATTCAACTAAAATCTACCTGAGATTTTTGCCAAGATGTGACAGCATTTCGTGTATATAAACGAATACTGTGATGATCATTTGGATTGCCATGACATAACCAATTCAACGAAACTCTAACATCGAAACAAATAGATGATGTTATGCTTTTTGTTTTCTTTTTTCATTCGTCGTGAAATACCTTGTGTCAACTGTGGGCAAGTAAAGTAGACAGCAATCGTCATATTTCGAACTTGTTCGTAGTTTAATCGATAAACTGGCCGCTTGAATAATAAATTTTCCATTTGTCCAATCGACAAATGCTTGATCCCAAAGCCATTCCATTTCCTCGGTATCATTATATGGATTTGAAGCAACATGATAGAGCCACGACATTTTCTTCGATGTAAACGACCATCGACCATGAAGATAAAGACGAATCTTATCCCACCATGGAAGTAATGGCGAAGGATCATTAGCTCGAGGTGTTATACCATTTAAACAAAGATTTACTTGTGCCATCGTGTTCTCCCACTATGAAAAAGAGAGAAAAAACAAAACACACTTCAATTTAAACGATGTCATCCACTTACAGCTGGACCATAGGAGATTAAAAATGAATCAATATCCGAATTAATATCGTGATAGAATTTCAATGGCGAAAGAAGACGTTGTACTTGAACGGGATTTGATTCATAGGGTTCGCCTATTTCTATCCATGGTGTTCGAATTGAATCGAGACTGATTGGCGTCGTTTCAGCTGCACAAATATGTCCCCATAAATTGAACTGTTGCATTTGCCAAAGAGGCTGTCGAAAATCTCGAAAATGTATTGACCATTCGTCACATTTTAAAATAACATATCGACACCATAATGTACAGAGATCAGTTGTATCAATTGGAATTTGTGTACTTTCAGAATCAATTTTATGAATAAGATTTAGAACATTTTCTTTTCCTGTCCACGATTGATCCGCAAACGCCAGTAGATTGACTTCTTTCAAATGCCAACGGATGAGATTTCGTTTGATACGATGTTTATTTTCATCATAATTCGTTTGTAAACTACGTTTTACATAAATACTCGAATTAGCTTCGGATAAAGCTTGACGTAATTCAGAAATATTATGAAAGGGTTTTGATTGTTGTTCATATTCATCGATACGACGTTGTAGTTCATATTCACGTATCTCACGTTCTTGATATTCATCAGCCATCAACTAAATAAACATACAAACTTAAATCTATTCTCTCTCTCTCTCTCTCGTTTTCATACGCAATAGTTTTGAAATAATTTCACTTCGAATAAATCATCGACTATCGTCAATTCAAAATCCTTGAAAAATCAAACATAAAAAATCATTTTTCAATTAATTAAATAAGCAAACAAACAAACATTGATTTTAATGGATAGATCCGTCCAAACATCGTTCGAAATCGTATGTTTTGGAACTTCTTGAAGAAAATCTGTTGACATATCACCATTCGTTCTATGCAAACGTTTCAACCATTTACGTATATTAATTGACTAGAAAATCGAAAAATAATCAAACGAATAAGTTTTCATTTTTGAAATCAACCTTTTCAACAACGGTATTAAACGCTGAATCGAATGGAAATTGAATTGAAAATGATTCAATTTCGACGAGACTCGCTCGATTGGAAAGCATTGACATTGTTTCAATCGTTTTTTTCAATACAATTCTCTCGGTTGTTAATTTATCTGAATGAGTCATACGTGTAAACGAAATACCCTATTTCAAAATGAGATAACATCTTCATTCCATACAACAAAACAAGAAGATGAATGTCACATACGCGCAGATTAAAAATACATTGTTTTTCCCAATCGATCATTAAATGTGAACATTGCATCGTCATTTCAATTTGAGCACGAGAAAATTCCGAGAAAAATTGATGAAATTCGAAATGAATTCTAAACACAAACTTCAATTATCGAGTTTGCTTTTTTAAAATTTTCTTTTTACCGGCAATCATTGGATAATTGTACATAGAAATGTGCGATGCCATCAACACGACATTCGATCTGATCGAATAGTGTTTGAGACGTTCGACTATTTTGTTGTGTATGCATAGGCAATGATTGAATTAAACGATAGAGAAAGAGATGAAATTTCGTTGACCAAACTAATGTCAGATTATTTGGAATTGAGATTTTTAATTTCGAAGATTCGACAAATAGATTCTGAATATTTAATCGACGAATATCGATCAATTTTTGTCCACATGCAAACGAACTTAATGACTGAAAAGCAAATATTGTCAAATAATTATTTCCATAGAAATGCAAATGAACTAACGATCGGTGTCGATGGTTGTACATCGAGAAACGCTGAAATCTTTTTCAAATCAAAATCCATTCGGCTAACACGAATAGTTGATATTGTTAAAAATAAATAAACTAAAAGAAAAATCAATTGAAAAAATATCTCAATATTCATTTCTAATTTTACTTGGTTTAGTATCACAAATAATAATCGATAACGATTTCATATGTAATGAAAATTCGATTCTCGATGAATTCGAGTTTTGATTGGAAATTTTCGATGAATGAATCATTGTTTGTAGACGTTTGTAGATCGTGAAAAATACTTGATCAATTTGCAATCTCATGCCATTGATTTCTGATTTGATTGCAATGATTTCATTCATTGAAATCTATCGAAAAGAATTTTTTTAGTACAATTTATTAATTTCAACTTTTTTTTTCTTTCGTACATTGATATTTGCATTGGGAAGAAAGATTAAACAATTCCAAATATGTTTTTTTTCTAATTCATGAAATAAATATTGAGAATTTGTCAATTGTTTATTATCTAAATCGTCGACTGTATAGAGAAGTAAATTTTTCAATTCAATTATTGATCTATTCGAACGATAATAGTCAAACAAACAGATATTCAATACAAAATCAGTACTTTTTATCGATAGTTTGACTTGATTGAAAGAGAATTTTAAGAAAATTTAATTGAATAATAAACCATGAATGAATTTCATTTAGTTTCAAATGAAATGTTGGATTGAGAAATTGAAATGATAGATCAATCTGTCGATCAAATTTCAATGAGCTAAATATTTCAATTATTATTCAAAATGTAAATCAATTGTTTTTACTTCATCGATGCTGGTGATGATGATGATGATTTTGATGGAAGACAATTAATTATCTGTTCGATTGTTTCTTCATGCAATTGAATATGAAATTCATTGAATTGACAAGTGACTTCAATTCGAACGGGATATACCTAAGAGAAATCGATGAAATCTATCGAGAACTTCATTTGTCTACGAACTGTTAAATGACATAGGCCATGAATGACAAGATTCGATGGTGAATGAACTCGAAAATTCGCGATATATGCATGTCGAGTTTCTGGCGATGTTTTCGATGAATTGTGAAATGAAAATGTTACTGTATCAAGTGTTGGATAGGTACGAATAGTTTGTCTAGACAAAGCAAAAATAAAATAGATTGAAAGCGTTTTGAAATCGATCGTACGGGGATATGTATTTTAAATCAAATTGTCGAATTGAAAGATTAAAAAATGGATCATGAAGATAATCAAGATATTGATCAAATTTCGCGAGCAGATTTGTTGGTAATTTTGGAGTCGAGTCAGAAATGAAATTTGTATCAATATAGCGAAATGTTGACCGACGTTCGGGTGAAGAGATTGGTGTTTGTAGATAATTATCGAGTAATTCTTTTAACAAAAAAAAACAAGTCAATTCAATTGTTTGTCTAGTTATTTATATTGAACGAACTTTGATGGAATTCAGTTGACCAAGAATTGGTATTCAAAAGCAAACGTTGTTGAAAATCTGTTTGAATTTCGAGATTTTTCCACGATGATTTCAATAGAACGAAATTTGTTTGATCAATAAATGATAATTCAACATGTTCTCCATTTATCCACATATCAGAACTAAAGAATCAATCAATGATTTGAATATTTTTGTCTTCTTCTTACTTAATACTATTCGGTGTATTCACAGAATAGATTGTCAAACGTTGAAATGTTGTTTGAATGTTTTCATACTGAATTTCTAAGTCTTCAATTCGAATTGAAAAATACTAAATATTCCAAAATATGAAAATGACGTCAGCAAAAACAAAACGCAATTTACTTTGAGATAGGAGAATTTCCTAGTCGATGAATATTTATCTTTCGATTTCGTTGTTTGTTTTGAATGCATTCGAATTTGAACATGATGAATTGTTATCGTCGGTAATCGCCAATTGACTAATGAAAATGATGAAAAAAATTCAATCGATCGAATATGTAAATTAAATAATCGATGATTGATTTGTAAACTAAGAATTTTATCGAAGAATATTGATTGATATTCAACATGAATGTCATGAAACAATTTGAGATAGAGTAAAAATAAACTAAATAGATAGACAGACAGATTTTGTTTATTTTCGAATCGTCAATCGAAAGATTATTCATACCGAAGACTTAGCCAGAGAAGAAAAAATATGAAAGATAAACTACAAATAACTACAGTAACAGCTCCACCGAAAATCATCACGGCACGGAAAGAATAAATAAGCTAGTTAACTAGAAAATCTGATTCCTATTTTTTTCGTTCGTTCTTATGTTACTTAATCGTGATTCTTCGATTGATTAACCACTCGAATCAAACAGATGTCACTCATGATCGCATTGAATTATTCTTCGATAAAATTCAAATCGAAAACAATTTATTCGAGGAAAAAAAATGAATTTATTTATTTTAATGAATTGAAAAAAAAAGTCGAAAAAAAATTTCCTTGTTCGATGATGAAAATCCATGGATTTGTGATGAATCCAATTGGTTAGAAACATTTTTTTTACTTACGAGTTAGTCTTACACTTGTTTATTCTGAAGCAGTTTTTAAATATTCAAGTTCAAGCGATGAAAAATATCACGATTGAATTCTTGTTCGTTTTGATTTTTCTAGATTTATCTCGGAATATCTTGATCAATTATGGCTACAAAAGATCCAACAACCGGTAAAGTTCCAGCTCAAGGTGGTGCTGGTGAACAACAAGAATACAAAATTCGTATTACTTTAACATCAAGAAACGTAAAATCACTTGAAAAAGTCTGTGCGGATTTAATTCAAAAGGCTAAAGATGAAGAAATACGTGTCAAAGGACCAGTTCGTATGCCAACCAAAACATTACGTATTACAACACGTAAAACACCTTGCGGTGAAGGTTCGAAAACATGGGATCGTTTTCAAATGCGTATTCACAAACGTGTAGTTGATTTACTTTCGAAATCGGAAATTGTTAAACAAATCACATCGATTAGGTAAATAGACAAAAACTAAACCAATGTCAATGAAATCTAATTTCGAAATTTTGTTTAGCATTGAACCAGGTGTGGATGTTGAAGTAACAGTAGCCGATTCATAAGTTCAACAAACAAGAGAAACAACAAAAAGAATTCATTATGTTGAAATCTTAATAGAAAAGATATTAACATCCAACATTTGTCTTTTCTTCATATTGTTGTTTTGTTAAATTCATATCGAATAAAATAAAAAAAGAAAAATATAACAGAACAATAAATCGTTCGTTTTTTTATTGATTGATTTAGCAAAAAGAAAGAAGAAATAAACAAGTTTAATAACGAGAACCATAGTAATAATAATGATGGCCAGAGCTAGATGGATAATAACCATGATGTCTCGATCGACCAGCATGCTGATAATAAGCTTGTTGATTGTAGTAATCTGCTACACGTTGTTCATCGTACATTTCGTGTACAGTTTTACCATAAGCTGAGCCTACTTTTGCAGCTGCAGCCATGCCAACGCCGAGTGCAGCTGCGCCAACAGCTGCACCAGCGAGAGCACCAGCGACGATTAAACCGACAACCATAGCAATTTTAATGAAATAGAAATGACTGCATGATTGATTTTGCATTCGCGTATTTACGCTTTATCGCTAATTAATCATAGACGTGACTATTTTGGACGAATAAGTCAAAAAATAAAGACGTCATTAAAAAAAAATCAAGTAAATAACATAATCAACTCTCATGATGAAAGAAACAATACCAAATTAGATGTTCAAACATAATCTCATCTCCTATAATCATCTTTCCGATGTATTTTTAGTGATTATTTTCTGCGTCAGTAGTGATAAAAATATAAAACTGTTTTTGTTATTCTAAATATTAAACAACGAAATTTGCATTACCATATTTAATCTCGACACTTACTTGTCAAAATGAACTTTGCGTTATTTTCATATATTCTTCAGGCAGTACAAGAAAAAAAAACGCCTTTTTTATTATGATTTTTACACAGTTTGTGTCATATCGATATCATTACGTCGAGTTATTCCACCGAATATGTCCGTTCGTGCTGGTGAAATAAGATCTTTTCCAGCAAAACATTGATAAATTCTGTTTATAACACGTAATAATTCATTTCGAAAGATTTTCGCCGATAATGTATAGAAAAAAAAGCCGAATGCATGTGAACCATAGGAAATCAACCGTAGAATGCCCGCTATGAGGTCATACTGAGCTTTTTGGACCGGTGTCTGATTAGATTTTTGAATGAATGTGTCGACTAATTTTTGTATGGCAAACGGTAACGTAAACAAAATAATAATCATAACTTGAAGTAATAACATCATTAATAGTTGATTATCACGTCGCTGAATTGAACGTTGTTTGGCTGAGGTTAAATTTTGATTATTAGGTAGGACGAGTCGACGACTATTTCGAAGATTTTTCAATGTTAATAAACCGAATATTAACATTAAAATTGGTGGACCCAATGCATAAAATGTTAAATATTGTAGATCTGATAGGAGACGATAGATTCCACTTCGAGCATAGCATGTTACTGATGTTGAACTTGTTTGTACACCAAATAGAAATAAAACATGAAAAAATGCTAGAAAACAAACAATACAAGTAACGGCCATTAATTGACGTGCAAAAATAACTGTATTATAACGATTTCTTGCTTGAGTACTCGATAGCCAACGATCACAACATGCCAAAACGATAAACCAAGTTGATAATGCTCGAGAAAAATAAGTTAGAAAATACCGAATTTTACAAAATGTATCTGAACGAACGCTTAAATCATTATTATAGCCATCCGAAAATATTCGTGTCAGAGCAACCCAATATAAAACAATTAAATTCGATAGTGTATTGCCGAGTAAATATTGTACACAGGAATTTTGAAAAAGATTTCGACGCGTAAAAATAATCGTATTTAAAATAACTCCGATGGTTCCTAAGACAATAAATGGAATCGGAAAATATCGATTCATTTGAACATTGACATAGTTGAACCATGCAATAGCATTCACCGATGCATTCGACATGTTTTGCACTAAATGAATACTCAGTGTTTGACACTGCGAATCCCGGTTTTTCTGCGACAAGCTCTGTCTGTTAGTGACAAATTAAAAATCTATAGAAAAGCTAATCACACTGTGTTTTTCCGTTGATGCAAAGGTTAAGCTTAAGAATGATTGACTAAATGCTTTAATACGTTCGCGGAATGAATAAGAGGAAATTTTGTGTTCACAAAGTCTATTCAACACTTAGAAACACGGAAATGATGATTTTTTTCTTCAACATATCATTAACGGAAATAGTGGGTATGTATGCCTAGGAGTATACGGCTAGAAAATATTTTAACATTTATGATATTTGAATAATTAAAAAAATTTTATATAAACTCCAAAACCAACAGATATTCTGTTAAATTTTCAATTGAACGGAAAGGTCGTCGTTTTGTTACTTGTCTTAGATAAGCTTTAGGATAAATGTTGCAAGCGATTTATTTTTCATTTTGATTTGAATCACGTTAATTAACAGAACCTTGATAAATACAGGGTGTTCTAGACATCCGTTAGACAGGTAATCTTGTATGGTGTACGCCTTCGCAACCAGATGATAGACAAAAATCTGGAGTATCTTCTTTCGTGACACATATTTGGTTGAATTTCAATTCATAGACGACGTATCTATATTGATTAACCTTTGTGATAGACATCTAGGACACTTTATTCAAAAACTATAAGTAGTTTTGGAAAATTCTTTTTATTTTCAATTCAATAACAATAATTGACATTTCTTAAAATAACATCATCGATTGTAAATCATTTTAAAACTCATTTCGAACGAGCAAAGTAGTCATGCATTCATTTGTGAGAGAAAGATAGGTCCTTTCATTTTGTTCATTTTAATGTTGTCGCATCAGATTTTATGACCGTAAAAAAAAAGAAAAAGCTAACTTATGCATAAAATAATTCTAACATAGGAAAGATCATTGATAGGATTTCTTCGCTGAAATTGTTTTCTCTGATCTACATTTTCAATCGAATATCAAGCTAATATGTCACGATCTATTATAACGAGAAAACCATGACATGAAAATAATGCTGCATATTCTTGAATAATTGAGTTCTTCATCTCGAATGATTTGTCAACACATTAATGTATAGTCTCGTTTGTTTTTGTTTGATTATATTTCAACTGTCAAAGATTCCTCTCAGACTCGATATACTAGAAATTCAAATAAATATTCATATACGTGAAAGTGTCAATAAAAAAATAGAATGACGTCGCCATTCTCTTTAATAGAAACAATTCAAACTATAAGTATAAACAAAGAGAAAAGCAATCTAACTGAAATTCCAAGTCAAACTTGACAGTTGACGTTTAAAGATGTTCTTTTCCAACCAAAGAATTATTTAAACAAAATCACTTGTTTATAAATCAGTTCTTTACATGAAAAAAAAAATGAACGATTCGTTTTTTGTATGTGATCATCACATTATTGTCTCGACAATAAACAACAGCCACACTCAAGTCTCGTAAATAAACGTTTTTCTTTGTTTTTTTCTATCTAACGTGTAGTTTGTTCGATTAATCAAGTGGGGGGTTTTCAACTTCCTCAACTTTTGTAAACCAAGTAATGGAGCTACTATTGAGCATTTGCAAAGTACACAGAAGTATCTACGATCCTTTCGTCCTACACGATTTTCTCCAACAGAAAAGCTAACATTTTTCCATTTTGTAAAAATTTTATTATTTTAATGAGAAACTCTCGGTAATGAGTGGTTTAAAAACTAGCAATTATTCAAGAAAAATACTGTGAACGATGAGAGCAAATTTGTTTGTTTTGATGAGAGTAAAAACGAGATAGGCACGTATGTGACAAAACCGTTTTCTTTTTGTTTTGTTTGAACAATAAAAATTCAATTTTCAAAGCTCAGAAGTAAAAGTCACATCTTTTTTGAATAGCGTAGGAGGAACAATTAAGATAAAAACTAGACAGTTCAAATTGACATAAAGCGTGAAAAAAAACTGTTTCCTGACATTTCAAACGAGCATTATTGTTCAGTAGACAAAAAAAGATCTTTTCCAAATCAAATAAAACCTGATGACTACTATCAGTTAACTTTTCTTTTTTGAGTAAAAAAAAGAGAACTCACGAACATCTGCAATTTATGTCTATTTCAATTTAGCAAATAGCTCTTCGGGACATTTAAGCAATTATTTCATCGGCAAAATGCTCGAAGTGCAGAATTTATGAGGAAAGAAGTAAAAAAAAGATTTTTTCTGAGAAAATCATAATCAACATTTCATATTAACTAGTTCTTTTTCTTTTTAATCAATCATTTTAAGAAAATATCGATGGAGTTTAGTATTATAGCAATGCTTGGTTTTCTATGTTTTACTTGTTCTTTAAATAATTTAGAATCGAATGAATAGATGTAATGCATCATTTTCATGTTGTTTATGATTACAACTAATAGACAGTTTTGTGTGATATTTATTTTTATATTTTATTATAGGATTGAGCAAAAAAAAGGACATGCACTTCAAAGTCACATATCCCTGTTTTTCTTTATTTTATACTCGTATATATAAATATTTATTACGTTATTCGTATAATAGCCGTTTCTGTTGAGCATACTTTACAAAATTGCACCCACAATCATGATATGCATGTTTCGGAAATGACTCTGAATATTGCTTTGGTAATAAACATAGATTATTAAAATTGAGTTCAAATTCATAGAAATCATGGAGAAAGTAAGATTGTCGTTTTAGAAGAAATTGAATCATATTGCCAGTTTCTTTTCTTTTCTTTCTTTCTTTCCCTCATGAGTCTCACTATAAAAAACAAGAATTTCCCCCTATAGACTGACATAACATTTGTGTTAGACACGCGCTGCTAGTAATTGAATGCATTCTCTTCCAAGGAAGAGCATATAATTGTTGTGTCTCTTCTTTCTTTCTCCTTTTCTTTTTCTATTGAACCATCATCGGTATATGTTGACACTTCCATCTTTATCATTAAGCATTTATGTTATCTGTGAACATTAGAATTTCTTGGAAAGACCTAGAATATAATTTGAAGTAGATTAATTTTGCATATAATGTCATTCGATTGTAGATAGGCAAGTTAATACAATGACAACAAATAAAACATACGATTCTAGCCGAGATCTTCGACATTCTCGTTTGATACTTTTATCGGTACTTTTTCTTGTTGGTTTAACTGGCTGTTCGATAGTTATTTACTGGCTAATACGCTATGCACGTTGGCATATGAGATCAGCTCGTATATGTTTATTAATTCTTAATTTAGTTATTGCAAATCTATCTGTATATATATTTGCAACGGGAATTCAAATTTTTTGGGAATTTCAAGTTAATCGACAATGGCCATTCAATGATTTTCTTTGTAATCATAATCATGACTACAATAAATGAATATCTCTATTTCTATTATCAATTCTAGGTCGTCTAACAAAATTTTTTCAAAGTTTTTCTATTCTTTCATCATCATATATTGTTGTAACAATGGCAATCGACCGTTGCATAGCTATTATAACTCCGCTAAAAGCAGGAAAAATTCGCGTGAGTTTTTTTTTCAATATCAAGATACGATAAAAACTAGTCCTATCATTCTCTCAACTAGGTTTTATATTTATGTGGCAGTGCCTGGTTTCTTGCAGCACTTTTATCAACACCAAATATCTTTATTTTTCGTTTACATATTGAAAACGGTGCTCGATATTGTAAAGCTGTTTTCAATCAACAGCCAACGTTAACTGGTCGACGAATTTATCTAACATTTATTTCGCTCGTCGTTTATTTTATTCCGTTTCTTGTTCTTGTTCTTTGTTATATATGTATATTTATTAAATTATTATGGCGTGAACATAATCAAACAAGTCGAAATAGTAAACATTTAACATCATGCTGTTCATGGTTATTCGATACATCAATGATAAGCGCGCCGAAAATTATGTTCGAACAAACGAATGGACGATCGTCATCGAATCGATCATCATTTAGTGAATTTGATGCGCAAAGGAAACGAGCAACTACATACGCAAAAGCTCGAACGAAAACATTCCGAATGGTAAGAGAATTCTTTTGATTAGTTTAGTTAGTTAGTTAGTTAGTTAGTTAGGTTGCTCTTTTTTTTGTTATGCCAGTTGAAAACTTGAGGAAGTACATCGTTCCCATGAATCAATTAAATAATATTTCCTTACGTGATTACTTGTCATGCTCACACATAAACAGAAAGACTATTTAATAAGACGGACAGATATGGAGTAAATTACTTTTTTTTTCAACACACAAAACAATTCATAACTAGATAGATAATTAATGACAAAACCAGGCACGATATATTTCAGATTTCGAATGAGATTATACCTAGATATTGACAGTTCTCGTACAGGCATGTTTCATATATTATGAACGACAACAAACAAGAATCATGCATTCTGGTTTTATTATAGATTATTGTTCTTGTTTTATTTATGGTTGCTTTTGGTGCACCGTATTACTGCATGGAATTATATAGTGCGTATACAGGCCAGGAGCCATCAGCTTTAATTTTAGCTCTGGCTGGAGGTGCAGCTGTTGCGCCATCATCACTAGATCCATGGATATTTCTTTTATTTTGGGCTAATTGGCATCAACCAGCTAGTATGGGTAGTAGTCGACGTTTGGGTAATGCAAGCCTACAGCAAAAACCTCGACAACAACAACAAGTTTACCTGCCGACTCGACGAACTCTTCGGTCGAACACGTCGGGTACATCATCATCAAGTGACGTACGACAATTACAGAATGTCTTTCCTATTGGAAAGTCACGCTCAGCCCCATACGCTATACGTTGGAATTCGACGCCGAATCGCATAGAAAAAAAATTGTAAATGACCTTTTGAAATATGTTAATAAATTGATCGTTCGCTTTTTTTTTGTTTTCTTCTATCAAGAGATTTCGATTTGACCTCAAGAGAAAATTAAGCATGCTTTCGTGTTTCGATCGAGTATAATCAGGTCATGGTTATTTTTTTTTATGGAATAATTTATGTAAATGTCAATAAAAAATTCTTTTTGGCTTATTTTCTCAATATTTCGTTCGGAGGGATTAGTCTGAGATTAGTTTCAGACATCAAATAGCAACTTTCGAGAAAAACAAAAGAACATATTGAGTTGCTTGTTAAATAAAAAATGAACACATATGGTTGATTACAACAATTGTCTGTAAATTTTTAAATACAACCTTATGATATTATATTACGTTTACTGCGTTCTTTAAAATCTTGATAGATAGATTTGTCTTATGTGAACAAAAATAATCCATTATAAAAGATAATGTGATGCTTTCATCAGCTTTGAAATTAGCCTGTCACTATCAATCTTAATTTCTGATTCTTTCTCGGTCAATGTAATCTATATTTACAAAAAGAATTCCATTGAACCCGAAACCTTAATTAGTTCTCTAGTGAATTTCGTGATATTTTATCAATAAAAGAGAAGCAATCACTGTTTTCTTAAATACAGGTTTTTGAGTAGAAGAAAACATCTAAAATGTCATCGATATGTTCTTTCTCGTTTACTTACAAGCAGTATGTGATTAGTAGAAAAGCAATTTACGCAGTTAAATGTCGTAAAAAAAAATCTTTGAGTATTATTTAAGTTATTCTATTCTATTTATGAACACATATATTTTCATTTGTTGCTTGTTTTAACCAACAAAATGGTCGCTAATCGGATGTGAATAACTTAAGAAAGATTGTTGATGTTACACGAACGAAAGAGAACATGATATACGTTCTATGTTAATTATTGTCAAAGATTATAGAAGTATATGATAACAGAATGACAAATATATATTTGAGTCTATGTTCGCCAATTGATTGGTAATGCTCGAGTCATTTCTTTACTCGATTATAAAAAAATTCTAATGTTATTAAATCATTAAGAGTAATTGGATACAGCAATGGAATAGATTGACATTGTGACGAAGATGCGTTTTGTAAACAAAATCCATTTTTAATATGTTCCAATGTTAAATAATAATGTTGATATCGAATAAAACAAGTTTCTCGTTGACATCGATATTGTTTTCGTAGAGATAGATCAATACATTTCCATAGATGTTTTTCACGTGCACTTGGATACGATTGTTGTAAACATGAATCGATTAAATTCGTATTTAATATTGAATCTAATGCGTAACTATTCATAAGATAGGCACTAGCTTCTTGTTGTTCGTGAATAATAATCAATGGAAATTGAGCATTTGATTGAAATTGAGAAAAAACCTTTTTCGGAAAAACAAATGTCGGTGCAGGTACAATGATCAATGCATCATCGATTGAAATCTCATCTGAATATTGAATTAACTGACGCATAGCATCGATAATACGTTCCCATAAATGTATATGATAAGGTAATTTATGATTATTCGTTTCATCGTCGAGTTTGTGTGTATGTTGATATTTAACAATTGAAGTACGTTGACAATGTTTTGACCATGTTTGATTCGATAGTTGAACGAATGGTTCATGTTGAATGTGTGTATTCAATACGATACAATATAAACGTTTCGAAAGATCTTTTCGTTGAGAAATCTGCGAATATTTACTGTTATTTCGTAGAAAAAACCAAATAAGTAAACAACTGAATAGAATTATTAGAAATCTGGTGAAACGATTGCGAAAACGTCGTCGATTGTGTTTAAACAACATTTGCATTTTACAAACACCCTCAAATTCATTGAAAGAGCAACCGAAAAAAGAACAAAAAATTCTTTAATCGTTCGTTTTTTTTTATTCTTGTTCTTCCAAAAAAAAGAAAGAAAAAAAAAACTATCACATTTTTTTTATTACAAAATTAAATGATTCGCAACTCAGCTGGTTTTCCTAGTTTAATAATAAAATCTCGTTGACCTTGGCTATCCTCTTTTCGAACTAAAACATTATGTATTTGCACATCTGCATCGATTCGTTTCTCTTCAATTGTTTCTCCATGTTCGCCAATTAGCCAAATATCATTTCCATTGATCGCCAACCACGATCGATCATCGAAGGGTGTTAAAAACATTCCTAAGCCCCCAATTTTCAAATTCACTCCACGATACATTCGAACGAGTGAAAAATCAAACAGATCAATTCTCCAATAGGCTGGATTTTGTTGTGCATAACTCTCTGCTTTCTGTGGTTTAATACAAACGGCTAAACATGTTTCATTCGCACGAATACATGATATATGTCGATCATCGGATTCGAATATATCGTGATACCAACGTTTGATTAATGAGCCTGACAATAATGACCAACGTTCGATATTTGTACGAGAACCTGAGGTTGTTAACGCAAAGAATACATCGGACGCATTGGGAAGACATGCAATCGATTGAAAATGACATCCGGTTGTTGCTTTGATTTGTTCACTTTTTTCTAATAAACACGCATGAATATCGAATGTAAAAAAATTTAATGCCGAAAGAATACAAAATTGTTCGAGATAATTCGAATAGATGAGATCTTTAATTGAACCGGTATAAGTTCGATTTTGTTCACGTTGCCAAGGAATTTCATTGAGACGACGTTGTTCATTGAATAGAACGAGATGATTATCCTCTTCGATTAACATATGATTATCATCGGAAACAGCAAGAAATGGTGAATGACATGAGTCAAGTGTAAAACAACGTTTAACACTGGAGAATTGATCGAAACGAGATAGTTCGAGATTATCACGTTGAATTTCTAGAGAAAATTAAAGTATAAAGACTAGATTTTAAAGAGATTTGTGTCATACGTTTGAGAATATCAATCTGTTCGACGAGTTTCTTTTGATCACGAGTTATTTTTTCTAATAATTTTCCGAATGCTTGTAGATCACAATCGATTTTGTTGACTTTCTTTTGAATATCATTTAATTCTTGTTCCGATAGATTCTTTCGTTTTTCTCCATAGATTTTACTTAGATTATGAATAATATCGTGTCTCAATGTTTCCGTATGTCGTTGTTTGAATTGTTTCAAACGATCAGTTAGCGAATCGAGTTTCGTTGTTGTTGTTAGATGAATATTATTGATTAACACTAACATTTCACTTTTCCAATCATCTAATGTACGTCTCGCACTTTCGAGATCATTTTCAATTTGTAAACCTTCGATTAATGTCAATAACGTATGAGCACGTTCATGTAAAAATTGACTAGATGCAGACATTGACGTACGACAAAAGAAAAACTCGAATATCTGAATGAATGAATCATTTGGATTATTTACAGCGCTACAATCGATGTAAACATAGGTCATTGAAATGAATACATTTACTAATGTTCTAGTCGAAACATAAAAACAAAAAATAAGATGTAATTAGTGAATTTGTTTTCTGATTGGTAAATTAAATATTCCTATCACATGTAGCAGATGTTTAGTCAATCTGTTGGATAAAAAAAAGAAGAGGAAAGTCTCGTTTTTTTTATCAGTTCTTCATTTTTTGTCTTGAAAAAAAAAGAAAGATATGTGGTTGAATCCAACAGAAGTTTTAGTAAGACAAATCTCGTTTTTTTTTCGATGTAAAACATCTAATTAATCGATTGTTTTTCGTTGTTCAGGTTTTGGGATTATGGTAAAACTCATCGAAATATTTCATTTTTCGTTTGATGTTTAACGTTTCTAGGACAACTGATCAAGCAAATCCGTATTTCGTTCTTCAACGTCGACGAGGCCATGAAGAACGGCGTAGTGGTCTAGCTGGTTTCGTTGCTGCTAAACTTGACTCTGTCCGAGATAACAAAGTATATTGAATAGAAACGTAAAACATGTATGCTTAATTCTATTCTGTAGACAAATAATTTTCGAATACTTCATCAACGGCCTGGATCAGATATTTATTATTGTGAATAGATTTTTTGTTGATTGTGTTCACATCGATTGATTTATTTATTTAGTAATTGCTGAAGCTGATAAAAAAGAAAAAATCGATGAACATTGGAAATGGATTGAAGAGAATCTTATGCCGACTATCGGTAACTTGAGAATAAGTTGTGTGTTTTTTGTTTTCTCTTATTTAATTAAATGTAATTCTCAGGAGGTATTGATATTGGAGATGATATTACGGATTTTGTTCAATGGAAAATCAAGAGTTTATGCGCTCAAGTTGACGATGAAGAGATTGGAGGTAAACAGAACATCATAGAAATATGAATCTAGTTTTGTTTTTCAAGATTTCGAAAGTGAAAAGTTTAAAAATGCGACAAGAAAATTTCAAAAAGTATTCAATATGCCATCTGAAGAAAAACTCGTTATTTGTAACTAAACATAATCGTTTCTATTTTCTTTCATCGAACATGTCATTATTTAGATTATCCTTGCTCAATATGGCGTGGTCGAGTGCCTCGTCAAGGGATTTTATATCTCTCCATAAATTACATATGTTTCTATTCGAATCTACTCGGCAAAGATATCGTTCTTGTGATTAAATTCACAGACATAATTGTATGAAAAAACAGGACATTATTCGATTTCGAAATGTTTGTTCGTCTGTTATCTAGACACTTGAACATACACGTAACATGGTTTCGGAAACCATTGTTGTTGGTACGAGATTTAATGAATATCATTTTGGAATGTTCAGAAAAATCGAAGAAACATTTCAAATCATGGAACAAATCGCTAATTTTGCTGCGAAGAAGTAAATGATTTGAGTTTAACGATAAGAATTGAATTCTATGTTGTTGTTGTTGTTGTGTCTTCAAAGATTATTATCACAAAAAGGAGCTTTTCGAGAAGAAGATTTCTTTCCCGTAGTTACTAAGTAAACCAACAAAAGCTTATATTTATCAATAGAATTAATTCTTTTTTTGTTTTTGAAGAAAAACTGCACCGAAAGCTGTATCGCAACTCAAACGTGATTTCGATGCAAAATCTCGTAGTGAAGCGTATCGAGCTCGATTTCGTTTGCCATCGAACGAAAAACTAGACGGCGAAGTTTCCTGTAATCTTTGGTTGCCACATGCTCGCTCAAGTCTATCAGGCAAACTCTATATTTCGATGAATTTCCTCTGTTTTGCTAGTAAAGTAAGATTTCGTGTAGCTAAATGGTTCGTTTGATTGTGCTGTTTTGTTTTAGTTGTATCGTAAAACAGATTTAATCATTCCATTTCGAGATATAATGGTCGTAGAAAAATATGCCGATAATGCTAATCCAGATATTCAATCAGGATTGATCATAACCGTCAAAGGACAGGTAAGGCTACGAGAAAGACTTTATCTTTTAAATTATCGATTGAATTCTCTTCAGGGTGAAAATTTTATTCTGTTTAAATTTGTTGATCGATCGTTTATTTTGAATAAAATCTCGAATTTACTATCAAAATATCAAGAAGTAATTACACCAGTGGACAATATACCTGACATAAGTTCGTCATTTCGAATTTTTTTTTGTTGTTGTTGTCATTATTAATTCTCTTCAGTTCCAACACCTCCTCTTTATTTGCAATTCGATGAGCCTTTAACTGACGAACAACAAGCAATGGAAAAGGTTCGTTTGGCATCATGGGAAGCACATTTTGCCATGTATGGACGAGGTCCAACTATGTATCGAACTGAAGATATTCGAGAAATAATCTTTCATGGTTTACCAAATTCATTGAGAAGTGAACTATGGTTGTTATTCTCTGGTGCCATTTATGATGTGAGATGACATGAAGTTGTTTGTTTTTTCTTTCTTTCTTCATCTTTGTGTTTTATTTAGAAAACTGCAAATACGAATATGTATAGAAAAAGTGTGTATGAATCGACATTGGAGAATGCAAATTTCGAAACAGTTCATGATGAAATCGAACGTGATCTTTTTCGAGCATTGCCCGATCAAAAAGCCTATCAAGGTGAAACAGGAGTTGCTGTATTGAGACGTTTATTACGAGCTTACGCATGTTACAATCCTGATGTTGGTTATTGCCAAGCGATGAATATCATCGGTGGCGTTCTTTTACTTTACATGAATGAAGAAGATGCATTTTGGGCATTAGGAGCTCTGTGTGAACGTTTATTGCCGGATTATTATAATACAAAAGTTGTTGGAGCATTGATCGATCAGGGTAAATCTTTGAGAAATGAATCGAAATCGTGATTTGAACGAAGAAATTCTAGGTGTATTCAATGATTATTGTAAACAATATCTACCTGATTTATACGAAAAATTGAAACATTTAGGCATAGCTGCATGTATAACTTTATCTTGGTTTTTAACACTTTTCGTTTGGTAAGTTAACAATTCTTGAAATTGAATATTTCAAATTGATTTGTTTTTGTTTTCAGCGTACTTCCATTTGATTCAGCTCTTTATGTTATCGATATATTTCTCTACGATGGAATTAAAACTCTCTTTCAATTGGCATTAACTATACTCAATGAAAATCGACAAAATCTATTAGAATGTCAAGATGATGGCGATGCTATTATGATCTTAACATCATTTCTCGATACCATCAATGAACATGGCGTAGCCGAAAAACGAATCACATATTTTATTAAAAAATCCTACGCTGATTACAATGGTATCAACGAAGAAGATATCAATCGATTACGTTTAAAACATCGATTGAAAGTCATTCAAAGTATGAACGATTCGTTGTTACATTCGGCAGCAAAGAATACATTGAAATATACGATTTTCACTGAACAACAAATCAAAAATATATTCTATGTTTTCAAAGTAAAGAGAAAATTTCAAAAGAAAACGATCGAAATCTGTGTATTTGATAAGGATGTTTCGAGAATTTCATTGACTGAAGCGAATGATCCGAGAAAATTAGCTTACGAAACATTCCGTATCAATCGAAATGAATACATCACTCTGTGTAAATTTCTTTCGCCGTGGTTTGTCGGCGAACAACCAGAACAATTAGCAAATAAACTATTCGATGTAATTTTACAATTCAGAATTTTCGTTTTTCAACAAAAGAAGAATTTGATTTTCTTGTTTAGTTATACTGCTTAACTGCATCGGCAAATCAAATAGATTTTATTCATTTTATTCGTTTATTTAATGTCCTATGGAATGGAACGTTTAAAGATAAATTAATCATATTATTTATCGCGCATTTAGAAGGTTGAATTCGATTGTATTTGTTTATTTTTTTTTTACTTTCGAATTTAGATGAACAAAAACGTGAAGAATGCTCTCGAAGTGTTTTAGAACCGATACCAGTTCGTCCGAATTTGGCTGCCAGTGAAAGTAACAAAGATATACCAGCTGTGAAAATTGAAAATGGACAAATCATGCTTTCGAAACCAAGTCAATTGCCCATGATGGGTCAAGTAATTTTCAATGAAGAAAACGAAAAGCATAGAACAAGTTCTTGTTTAGATTGAATTCATACGTCTATGTAAAACATTGTACAATCTAATGACTGGTGCTGTTGACGACGAAAATTTATTCAAAGCTTTGACAACATCGAGTACACTGCTGTTGAAAATGGGTGAAATGTGTAAACCATATCGTTTAATCGATATTGACGATGGTTCAGACAAGAATAACTACGAATGGACAACGAGTTTCGAACAATTAGAAGCAACATTTAATACAGAAACAAGTTTAATTAACTGGTTAGAAAATAACAATCACGAATTGACATTAGAAAAACGAATTGATAATTATCATCAAGATATTCTACGATGAATTTGAATGTTTTCTCTCTTTTTCTTTTCTATAATTGTTGTTAATTTAAAGATAAGTGCAATATGTATATTTATATTCGGAAAATCTTTCTTTCTTTTTTTTTTAATTTTCAAATGAACAATTATTATTGGTGCTTTCATTTATTTTTCTTTTCGCTCTCAATTTAATGTTAAAAATAAAATTTTTCTTTTTGATCGCTGAAGTTCAAGAAAAAACAAAAAAAAACACAAAAGATGAATAGATAAGATGCGAAGATAAATATTCGGTTATCTCGATTGTAATGAAGGTATATAAAGAGAACGAAAGATGCGCCTTCGATGTGAATAGATAATGGCTAGTCGAATCTTTCTTGTTGGAACAGGCGTTGAAAGTATTTATGCTTGTTGTTTGACAGCCGATGGACAATTGGAATTAATTCATGAGAACAAATGTGGTCAAGGCTCGACATGGCTTTTTCGACGACAGGATTTACTGTATGTTGTCAATGAACATAGCAATCAAATCGAAACATTTACTATCGAAGATCAACAACAAGGAAAATTAACTTTGAAAAATACAATTTCATCCATCGGATATACACCCTGTTCATTCGATATCGATCCGTCAGGCAAATGGCTCGGTGTAGCAAAGTATACTTTGAGTTCATGCTCAGCATGCCAATTGAATAATCTTTTCTTGTTTTGGTTTTTAGTTATGGTCATGAGGGCACATCGAATGTCGTTTTCTTTCCATTGAATGATTCGAATTATCCACAAGAGAACGGTGCTAAAGTCTTGGCCATCGATAGTGAGAAAGGTCCGCATGTACCTCGACAAGATCATTCACATTGTCATCAAGTTTTGTTCTACGAAGGCTTTCTATATGTGGTTGATCTTGGAACAGATGCGTTAAATGTCTATCGTTTTAATGACCAAACAGGTGAAGTGGCATTAGTTGGCGAAAGAATTTCAACTGCACCTGGAGCTGGTCCTCGACATATTCTCTTTCATCCGAATAAATCTTTAGCATTTGTCTGTAATGAATTAGATTCGACAGTCAATGTCTACCGAGCTAATCCGTCGGTTGGTCAACTAGAATTAGCACAAACGATTAAAACACGACGACCAGAAGACGAAAATGGTTAGCATAAACAAGCAAAAATCTTTTTTCTATCGATTTATACTTGTAGACAAAACTAAAGAAAACTATACAGCAGAATTACAATTCACACCTGATCGAAGATCATTGATTGTCTCGAATCGTGGTGACGAAAATCTTGTTATTTACGATTTGAACGTCGATAATTCAGAAGTATTAACTCTCAAAGAACATCTCGATTGTCGTGGTTCATTTACACGTTTTTTTACATTCGATCCGACTGGCCGATATCTTCTTGTTGCCAATCAAAAATCAAATAATTTAGTTTGTTTCGAATACAATACCGAAAATCGAACATATGCATTCGTTTCTGAATTAAAAAACATTCAAAGTCCTCAACATATCGTTTTTCTTTCTTAAATTAAGGTTTCTTGTTTTTTATTCAATACGAAAAAGAATAAAAGAGTCTATTTGAGTTCTGAAACTGCTTTCCATGATGGTCGAGATGTAATATCATTCCACCAACGTTTAACATTTGGACGAGAGTCAAACAATTCACCTTCACCAATAGCGACTAGTAGTGTGCCATATGGCAAATGAAACAAATCAGCCAATGTAAATACCTAGAAAAAGTAAAAAATAATTGAGATCAAATTAATTTATTTTTCGTTGTATTTTTACTTGTCCACCGATATAAGGTTGTTTCGCTAAGATTTTATCGTAAACATCTAATCGATCACTTAATTGTTTCTTTAATGTTGCTACACGAGCTTCATCTGGCTGACCGAGACCATTCGTACTAAACAAAAAAAATTTAGTTCAATTTTTATAAAAAATACGACTAAGACGTACGATTTAAAAAGTCGTTCAAAGACAATGCCACCAGCAGATGAATCAAAATATGATGTTTCAATTGATACTCCTTGTTCAAAAAGACCTTGGGCAGCAGCATCTTTCGATGGAATTAGTTCAGTGCCTTGACCTTTGTATTTAGTTTCTAAATATCGGCAAATAGCTCGAGATTCTAAATAAACAAAAAAAAACACAATAATAAGAATTCATTTGAATGAACTAAAAACAAACCATAAATTTGAAATCCATCTTCATCGACAAGAACTGGGACAACACCAAATGGTTGTTTTTCATTTAAATATTTTTCCGACTATTATAACGAAAAAAACAATATTAATTTAAAAACAATTCTTTATTTTTTACCTTGTGTTCACCTTTGGCCATATCGACTGCAATAAGTTCATATTTTAAACCTTTTTCAGTCAACGTCGTTAAGACACGTTGTGTACAAGTTGAAACTACCAGTCCGTAAAGTTTAATAGTCATGTTGTTTATTAAATGTGTTTACTGATGCGGTTTGCGCTCTTTTTATAGGCCAGATAAAAAAAATACAACGTTGTGATTTGATTTGCACTGAAAGGCCAGGCGTTCTATTGCGAGAGGGGGTTTAGAAAATGTTTTGCCGTTCTCCTCTGACTAAACATCAAAAAAACCGAAAGTGCATTCGACCAAACGCTATTTACATAGTTTTTTTTGCGAAATATTTTTATGTAGCGCGGTTTTTGTTAGCTGATGAATAGTTTTTTTCTCGAAAAATATATTCTATATGCCCAATTTGACATCGTATCATGCGCCAGCTATTCATTTAAATCGAGAATTGCCCAAAACATTATGTTATCTACTCGAACATGAACAGAAATATCTCGATTTTCTATGTAAACATATTGGCAATCGTCAATTGAAATCAAATATCGATTGTCATAACGAATTTTATAAAAAACAATATCCTCATATATCTCATTTTCGTTCGAGACAAAATCAATGGAAGAATCAAGTTGAGAGTGAAAATCAACGATTGATTCGTTCGATGATGTAATCAATATATTTGATTTCATTTTTATCAAAAAAAATATACTGTATTTGTCATCAAGATATCATAGCCAACAGTGTCAAACAATAAACAATGAAAAATCATATAAACAACATCGAAAATTTCTAGAATCAATGTCACAATATTCGAAATATAATCTAACGAATTCAATATGTAGAAATTTGATAGAAAAAACTAAATTAAACAATCGTAATTTACCGAACACAAGTAAAAAATCATCACATAAATCAACATCATGTATGAAAAATATTCTCGAACAAACTATGAACAAAGCAATTCGCATATGTAAAAAAGAAAATAAATCGATGTTCGACAAGAAATGTACTTTTTGCTTTTAGATAGTCAACCATTACCGAGTGTGAAATCAGTTCGTAAACGTCCTCAAAATCTCTTTCGATCTTTTGTATAGAATAAAATAGGTTAAGTTCTGGTATCGTAGGAACGCGGTCATAGTTTCTATGCACTCGCATGAAAATAACGGAGATGTTGAAAGTAGAGTACCTTTTATAATATCATGATCGCGAGAGAAAAAACTATTGAAGTGTTCTTAAATGAAATCGGAAAGAAAATAGAAATATAAATACGATTATTCAATTATTTTCATATATATATATTTGTTTTTTTTTCTTTGAACGAGTTCGGTAGCAATCATTTGATGATGATCGGTAGAGTCATAATATTTGCATTCTTCGTCTTAATTTTATGTGTAAAAATTTGTTTGACAAGTCATTTTCAAGGTGGAACGATAACTTATAAGATAGTAGCAGATTATGGATCTACGATATCTGTTATGATTACACAAACGTATATGTATAAATATTCATCAGTACCATGTGACAATTCATTGATTGCATCGCAAAGTAGCCCCAATTTAACGTCATATCCAGATTATACAAGAACTCTTATTTGTATTTCTAATTGTGGAACATCGGGCGGTTATAGTCCAATACCAGTTTTATCTTATTGTACAGATTATTCGATACCCATGGATATAAGTGTAACACAACGATCAGACGTTGTGAATCTAACAAATGGCTCGTATTTTACGGTTGCTTATAATGCGTAAATCTGCCTTTTAGTTTTTTGTTTCATTTTGTATTGTTCTGTATCTGCTACAGGTCAGCTTGGAGAACATTAGAGCTACCATCGCCAAGTTCTAGTTATGCTTGGAGTATATCATGTCCGATTGATCTACGTGTGCGATCAGATACAGGCAAGATAAATTCACCACCTGTAGCTACAATGACTTCACCAATATATATTCCTGTTGGAGTTCAAACTGCCTTAACGATACCGACAACAGATAGTGATAATGACAATGTACGATGTCGTTTTGCCAATGGAACAAATGAATGTGCAAGTGTATGTCCACCAGCATCTTTGCCAAGTGGTACAACTATCGTTGCATCAAATTGCACAATGTATATCACTGGTGCTAATGTAAATGATTGGTATGCTGTAGCCATTCAAGTATGTTGCTCTAATTTTCACATCGAATGATTTTAATTGATCTTAGATTGAAGATTTCACTAGTTCAAGTTCAACGACACCGTTAAGTTCGGTGCCTGTACAATTTCTAATTAATGTCTATGCTACTCCGAATTGTACTATACGACCACTTCTTTATCAAAGTACGACTCAGACGGATACATGTCAAAATGTACAAGTTGGTCAATCATACACGATGGTGCTCTTTGTTGAAAATTATTGTTCAAGTTATGGTGTAACTATCAAAGATATTGCGACTTTATCTTTTCCAATTGTTATAAAAAGTAATCTTACACAAAATTCTACTACTATATATTCGGTGACTCTAACATGGACACCAACTGCTAGTCAAGTTGGTTCACAAATTCTTTGTGCGGTAGCATTCGATAGGTAATATATAAAAAAAACCTGACATGAGATAAATCAAATCGGAAGATGTTATTCTAATTTAGTCAAAGTGTTCAATCAAATCAATACTGTGTAGCATTTTCAGTGAGTTCAAATGGTACTGGAACATGTCTTAAGAATGAAACAGGAACCACGTGAGTCAGTTGTCATTCTTTCCCTATTTTCCTTTTTTGTGACAAATTTCAAAGTATAGATCTAATAATACAATTTTTTCTAGTACAACAACTACCACAACTACTACTACAACCACTACCACCACCACAACAACAACAACTACTACGACTACGACTACTACGACGACAACGACTACTACTACTACAACAACTACAACTACTACCACAACTACAACAACTACAACAACAACTACAACAACAACTACAACAACAACTACAACTACTACCACAACTACAACAACAACTACAATCACAACAACGACCACTACAACGACTACAACAACAACAACAACAACAACAACGACGACAACGACGACGACGACGACGACAACAGCAGCGCGTGAGTTTTATTGAATCTTGAAAATAGTTTGCTTCGTACTAAACATCTATTTAAAGCTTCAATATGGAATCAATATCCATGGTTAATACCGTTGCTTGCTGTTCTTGGAGCATTACTTGGAATGGGTTGTTGTCTATGTATTTTCTTTCCACCAATTAGGTAAGTTATAACGTAGCATAATATCATCAAAATTAATTTTTTTGTCTTTTTTGTTTATCAACAGTTTATTTCGAAAATGCTGTCCAACAGATAATGACAACGAATCACTATCTACAAATAAAAATGATCGTCACACACCAACAATGTACATGATAAGTCGAGTATTTGACAAAGACTTGGATTATATCACTAGACACAACAATCGAGTGAATAGTTCACGAAATTCAACTATATCTGATATTTCTTTACGTCCATACACCGTAACCGTCCGAAATAATAAGAATAGACATGACAAGAATACAGTATCAATTTACCCACCAGATGCATCTGAACTTAGCAATAGACAACCAAGTTTGATATCCAATACAAAAAGTGCGTCATCATCGTCCAAACAGAATCATAACACAATTCCATTAACAGTTCGAAATAAAAGAGGAAAGAATCTTGTTTGGGTACATCCATCTCCTCACAAAGAACTGTCTGCTCAAAGTTTAATAAGACTCCATCAAAAATACATTCCGAATCATGACCAACAATAAGTGCCAATATAGACAAAAAAACCAATCATTATGACACCACCATCTGTCGTCGATATTTTATTATTCGTTGATTTCATCGAACTAAATCTTTTTCCTTTATTATCAAAATTCATTCAGATAACATGCCTGAACTTCCCGGTGAGCATCATCATATATTTTAAAATCTTTTATCATCTGAAATCGTTTCTTTTCAAAGAAGTCGAATATGCTCGTCGATTATTAGCACGTTTTCTAACTCATACACATATAACAAAAGTTTCGTATCCAGATGCCGATGGTTTATCGAAACGTTTCACGAATTGTACACCGGATTCATTTGCTGATAGTTTGGTCAATCGAAAAATTTCGGATATAAAACGACATGGAAAATATCTTTGGTTTGAAATGGCCGATAAAAAAGCATTGACACCGATTTTTCATTTCGGAATGTCCGGAGGTTTTCGAATTAAATCAGCGCCTGATGTGACTTATTTAACTGAACTCAAACGGACAAAAATGAAAGCCAAAAATGAAGTCGATGGTCAATGTGAATCGTTTGTCTATGGTTATATTTGCTCAATAGATTTATTTGTCCATAATTTCTCTTTTCGAATTTAGATGCCGAACTCGATGCAGATTTGGCATGGCCACCTCGTTTTACACGTATGCAGTTTTTAACATCAACAGGACATGATGTATGTTATACTGATCTTCGTAAATTCGGTCGTTTTCATCTTATTGAATCGATATCTCCTCGTTTATGTCTTCCACTATCAAAACTTGGCTTCGATCCTTATCTTGAAATGCCAACATTCGATGAATTCTTAAAAATAATTCAATCGTATCGATCGCCATCGATCGAACTCAAAGCACTTCTATTAGATCAAACATTCGGTGCTGGTATCGGCAATTGGATTGCTGATGAAATTCTTTATCAATCACGTTTACATCCGCGTAAACGATTGAATACATTAGCAAACGAACAACTGAAGATTCTCTATGGAAATATTGATTATGTTATTCGAACAGCTGTTGATGCTGGTGGCAATCATAAATTTCCGAACGAATGGCTTTTTCATTTTCGTTGGACAAATCGAAAGCAAACGACGGATTTCTATAAATCAACTATTCAATTTGATACTGTTGGAGGACGAACATCAGCCTATGTACCTGAAAGACAAATCTTGTCGAATGATGAGCAACAACTTGTTGATAGTCGACTAGCGGCACGAGATGCTAAACGTGTGAGAAAAATAAAAGAAGAGAGTGAAATCGAATCAGATAATAATGATGGTCAAGAAAATGGTAACTGATCTTTGTTAAAATATGATCTGAATTTGCTTGTTTAGAAAAAACATTCAAAATTCAAACCAAGAAAAAACGAATTGAATCGAAAATCATCAAAAAAGAAGAAGATTCACTTACAGGTCCAACTATCGTATCCAATCGACCACCACGGGAGTGTAAACAAAAGTCAATTAATTATCGTGTTTAATATGTTTTTTTTTTATTCTATTTTATTTTGTAATATAATTACTTTTTTCATTACTCTCGATATTTATGAACAATTATAATAAACAAGAAAACAAACCAAATGATTCTACTTTTTTTTTCTTCGTCGTCGTCGTTTTTTCTTTCCTACTGAGTCATTCGTTTGATTTTCTTGTATTTCATCGAAGAATTTCAAAAGAACCGGATAGACAATCCAAGCAAAACTGAAAAAACCCTGATACTGTTGAGTTTTTGTTTGTGCATTTCGAGGTTTCTTCGAAGTTCGACCATTTTGTTTCATATATTTTCTCCACGGGTCATATGTAACATGAAACCATGCAGATGCTTTCCGTTTAATTTCATCATCGATCTCTTTTTGAAGATGAAATTCAACGAAATTGATTTGATTATTCCATGTTAATTGTTTGCTTTTCTGTGTCCACGGAATATTCTCTTCATCCGTCGATGGAAAAAATTCTTCCCAAAATAAACGTAAATATCTTTATTAGAAAAAAAAGAAACAAATGTGATTTTTTTATACATTCAAATCTTACTTATCTCGAATAACTCGATATGCGTGATTAATTTCATTTCTTATGTCGAATAATTTCGTTTCGTTTGAATATTGTCGAGAAATAAATTTAAGAATGTAACCAGAAACGAACTCAACTTCATGTTTGATACCGTATTGTCGCATGATACGTTTGATTTCGAGATCATAATCATGTTTGATGCTTTCAGCATCTTTTTGATATTTTTCGTATTGATCAATATGAAAGAATTTATATGGAAATGCAGATGTTGCAGCAATTTCTTCTTTTTCATCGACGGAATTTAAACTGATCTTGTTGTTTTTTATTTCATCATAGAGTTTGCCGAGAATGGTCGTAGAATTATACGTAGATTTATCATGTTTTTCCATGAAATGAGGATATTTTGCAGGACGATATTCACGAGTAAGTTTAGGTGCACAAACACCATTCTTAGCAAAATCGACAGCTATGCTAAAAAGTATCGATATCAAAATTGATTTCCAAGATAAAGGTAAACTCATTTTACCTGTGCATTTGAGCTAATTTAAGACATACGGGTGCTTCAGCTCCTTGCGGTAACTGATCAGCAAAAGCTAGATGACTATTAGCAATAAGTCCAAGACTGAAAATATCAAAGAACGGATGAAAATAAAATAGAGAAATTTCATTTCATTGAAAACAAACTTGTCTGCTTCGATATATTCTCCAAAAAAGTCACACACATCGTTGATCGTATACGTTGTGTTACTCTGTGCTTTCGCTTTTTTTTCAGCTTCAACTGCTTGATCAATGTATGTGAAAGGTTGTCTATTCTGTTCAAAAATTAATTCTTTCTCTGTACATATCCAAAATGTGTCGCCATCGAGATCTCCGCCCGACATTTCGGCTGCATGTGAACGAGGACCTTGCATTGGAAATACAATCACATTTTTCAATCCATGCAAAGCTGGAAGATCGACAGCTTCAAGTCGACGAATATCGCCTGATTAGTAAACATACAAAATTCAAATGTGTATGATTCAATCAAAATAGTAGCATACCAGGGTGAAAACATGGATTTCGAGTGACAACCACAGGTCCTTGTAGGATCTTAACTGAACCTCCCTGTTGACTGCTATTATCAATTTGAATGAAAACTTGTCCATATTGAAGTGTTTTCGTTTCATCAACGACTCCGAATAAAGACCAAGAATTTGGTACGAGAATTTTTGCTTTCGTTCGTAGTTCTTTAACAAGAAATGCTTGTATAGCAACAATCATATGTCGAACAAATGGATCTTTTCGATTGTTTAATTTATTCATGTACTCAATTAGAAAAGCATGATAACCATTTCCACCGTATTCACTAAGATCTCGTAATGTTTGACAAGCTTTTTTCGGTTCATCTGCTAATTCCAATAGTTGTTGAAGCATTCGTTCTTGTAAAGACAAAAACACTTCATCCGAAATACCGAGTGTAGAAAGAAGTAGAATAATTTGTCTGTTTAAATAAGCCAGCGAAGGATGAATTGATGTACGTACGACATCAATCGAAAATTCATTGGCACTGAACTTATGCATCGAATCACGAAAATAGATACTAATTGGACCCGAAGGAATCGTTGAATTAATATCGATACAAACCATACCTACAAAGAAATAAATTGACCTGTTTATCATCATTTTCACAATGAAAATACCTTTAAATCCTCCGCAACGGATTTGAAATGCTGATGGACATTCAATTTCTCGAGACGGGTATAGTTCTTCGGTTAATTTTTTTGCAAATCGTGGCGCTATGATACCTATACCATCTGTTAGTAATGATTCACGATGATTTTCATCCCATGTTTTAACATCAGAAATCGTTCGAAATTCTGATGTTTCAATTTGAATACCTTTCATACTTGTTGAAAATGATTGTCCTAACTGAATAGATATAGAAATATATTACGTATGACTGTAAAATCGTTATCTTACACGTGCAGCTAGTTTAGCTACTGGACGAACTGTATGAAAATCTCCCATCCATTGACGAATCTTGTCCGCTTTTATACTATCGTTCATATTGGCAAACATCCAACAGGAATGTTCACGTAATTGTGAACTTGAAAATGCAAGAAATTCATATTTACGATCGCATATCGCAATACCATTGATTAGAATCTGTTTGATTCGATCATAGATATGTGTCATATTGTCATTATAATTGCGCAATATTCGATAATCTAAAAACAATACTGATTTATATTCGAAATAGAAACGAATTCTCACCTTCATCACGAAATGTAACACGAAGAAATCGATCTTGATATTCTTCGAAATGACGAGTTACTGCACATTTCTCTTCACAATACGGTCCTTCGTAGAAAATAGTCGATGGTGTTATGTAAATTTTTCGTACGAGATTCGAATTTGTTTGAGGTGAACGTGCTTCTTGTTTGGTAATGTACATTCCACTAGGAGATATTCGACGAAGTTGTTTTTTCTTTAATAATTCAGCCAGAGCAAAAATAAATAGACGACTGGCAATGCCTAGATGATGTTTTTGGGTTAATTTAGTTAATTTGCTTTGATCAGTCGTGAATTCGATTTGATCTTGATTAGAAACCGTAATTGAAGCTCCTGTACTCGATCGATACTGTGAATTCTCATCCATAGAAATCGATTGAACATTTATTGTAGATTCTTTCTCATCGTAATCCTCTTCGTCATTGTCATAAGTCAATGAAAACCAACGAGGAGCTTGTTCAAGAATTTTCTCTGGAAATTAAAAAGATAAACTTTCGAGAGAGAAAATTGAAAGTATGTATGTACCTGTACAAGATGTTAATGTATTAATTGAACATTGTCTGAGAATAGTTTCGAGTTGATCATCAACGATTAAATCGTGATAGGTTATGATATGTTTCGAAATGAGTTTTTTTAATTCAAATTTCGTTTCGAATGGATAAGACGGCCAACGTTCTGAACGGAATTTATTGACTATTTCTTGATTCTGTCGAACCCATATGTCGTTGGATAAAAAATGAAGAGATATAACACGATTGTCAGCTGTTGCTCTCACACGAATCAGATCAATGATATTATGGTCAGAAAATTGTCTTAATGTTAGATTATAATGACGAAGTGTTCGAAATAATGATACATATGAACTCAGATTGCTATCGTTTAATCGAAAAACCCATCCATTAGCAAGTCCAATCAGTGGATTTCCTGGTAAACGTGTTTCATCAATATCATCTGACATATCATAGCTTATTTTGTGCAAAATTGTCGGTGGTTGTTTGACTTGCATGAGAAAACAAATATCCTTGTCATTGACTAAAACCGGACTTATCTTATGACCTTTGAGACTAGAAATTGTAAACAATTTAATTTTTAATTGTATTTGATTGAATAGACTCACTCTCGAAAATTCCATTCAAATTCCCAATCATTATGAACTCCAACAGCAATTATTGAATCGTAAAATGAACCACTGCTAACAATTATCCGGATTTTTTTTTGTTTTACATCAATAAAAAAACGTGTAGAAAGATTGTAGCCTCTTTCTAATAATGCATGTGCAATAATACCGTATTCATTGTTCTTATTTTTCGAAGTGATAGTAGTATTTGTGTTCCTATTGATATTATTCATAGTTGATGCTGTAATCAATGTTCCGTAATGAACGTTTGTGATAGGCAAATTTATTCGCTCAGAGTCAATGCTACTACTTGTTGTAGAAGTATGATTATTGGATGTTTTGCGTTTCGAATTGCGGCAATAGGAAATGCGTAAACAGAGACCACGAAACAAGAATCGATATTGATTTGCTTGATAATCATGAAGTACTAAATTCGCAATTGTTGGACTATGGAATTTAACAATTGCACAACCATGTTTTCCCTTAAAAAGAAATTTAAAAATTCTACGTGAAAAATTTCAGATGAATAAATATACGTACAGGTTTAGTCAGAATATTGACGAATCGTACACGAAATCCTTCATCAGTAAAATATTCTTTCATTTGTTCCCATGTCGTGCCTGATGCTACATTACCAACAAAAAGTTTGCCACTGAATGTACTCGTTGCAGGTTCACATGCGAAATAAAATGGTCTACGAGTTGTCCTACGTTGAATCAGTGGTGCAGCACTCAAATGTTCGTCCAGAGAATCCCCGAATTCTGGTAGCAATGCGTTAAAATTTAAAACAGATGGGCATATGACATTCATAGCTGAACGAATATGATCATATGAAGGTAAATCAAAAGGTTCGGATCCTAAAAGATCTTCGAAATCTTGATATAAATCATCGTATAAACCTTGAAAATGTTCATCATTTTCGATATCATCAGCTGCGTTGATATGCAAATCATCAGCTAAATCATCGGCAAGATCATTGACATTGTTTTCTGCGTCATCAGTTGTGCTGCTAGTTTCAGATTCGGCCAATCCTTCATTAAAATCTGAGTCCGAAGAAGACATAGAATCTCACACAAGAGTTGCAAGAGAATGAGCACACTGCAGCGATAAAGGTAACAAACAAAAAAACATCGACTGGGTTTTTTCTCTTTCTATGACTGAGTAATAAAAAAAACAGTTTGACACGTGATAAGATAAAAATTGAGCGAAAACTGTTTTATTGTTTTATGTGTATCTGAGAAGATCATGATATCAACTTAATTATAAATGTAGTTTTCTGACAAGTAACGACATCTAAGAAACATGAATGCATAAGTATTTTGCAGGTCCTTCCATGGCCTCTTTTTTCTTTTCAACCTCTCGTTTTACTGCTAACTTTGTCTGTCTGTCTGTCTCTCTGGGTTATTAGCAGCTATAGTTAAATTATGCATTGATCCGATTTTTTCGTTCGTTCGTTCGTCCGTCCGTTCGTCTGACTGATTCAGCTCTTTCATTTTCTCTCTTTCTCTTTCTCTCTCTCTCTTAGTTAATGCACCACGACTATTAATACTTGTATACCTTTAAAATCATCCATTAAATTTTAGATTTCATCCCATCCTGTCTCTTAATCAAACTAAAAACATGGTGCAAACAAGTCCCACCCCATTTGAAGTAAGATCTTTTCGATAAAATTCAATCGAAATTCTACATAAACTATGATTGAATTAGGTGGGCCGTGCATTCGTTCATCAGTATTATACGCTATTACATCAAGCACCTCATATGCTTCACCGGTAAATATTCGAAACTAATCAATTCGTTATTCATTCATTGATTTAATTGAATTTAGATTTTATTCTACGGATAGTACATTTATTCATGGCGGCGTTGATCGTCCAGGTTCTGTTGAACAACCAGCCGTTGGTCCGGATAGTATTTCCCAACGAATTAATGATCTTAATTTACGGGATTGTCACGCTAAAATCCGTCAGGTTGATTCTCATCCAACAATTGGCGATGGTGTTGTCGTTCAGGTTACCGGTGAATTATCGAACAATGGCGATCCCATGCGTCGTTTTATGCAAACATTCGTCTTAGCTCCTCGACAACCGAAAAAATACTACGTACAAAACGATATTTTTCGTTATCAAGATGAAGTTTTCGATGAGGGATCCGATGATGTAGATGAAGATGATCGATCTGGTTCTCACATTTATGGTGATACAATTTCAAATACTGTAAATATCTTTTCAAAGAAATTTCAATCATATATTTTGATTGTTCTCCTCAGGACAAAGTATCAAATGCAGGTTCATCAACAGCAATAACAGTGCCATTACAACAACAACCTTTACTTGTTGCTGGTACTGCTCGACCACAAGTCGAAGAACCACAACCATTACCACCACGTAATGCTCATGCAACATTAGGAAATAATCAATCAGCAGGTCTTCCAAATCAAGTTGCTCGTCAACAAGAACAACCACAACAACATGCAGGTTCAAACAATTTGTAAGTTGAATTGTTTTGTTGTACTTCATTTATTTGAATATTCTCGTTTAGAAACGGTTTTTCTAGTGCAACTGAATCAATTAGCTATGGTGGACTTAGTCAACAACAAGATTCTGCTCAATCTCAACCCCAACCAAGTCCACGATCGGTTAATCAGGAAAACCAACAACAACAACAACAACAAACAAATGGTGGTAACGTACAACAACAACAACAACAAGTTAAACAAACTGCAGCGCCTACAACAACAACAACAACAACAACTGAGGGACAAAGACCTGAAGGAAGTAAGTGAAGAAAAATCTTTTTCGAACTAAAAATTTCAAAAAAAAATTCGTTATCTAGTCGCATCATATGCTGGTATTGCTAAAATGAATCCATCTGTTGGCTCGACATCAAATGTCAACACAAATTCGAATGTCAATTCAACTTCAACTGTTGTTTCTCGTGGAGCTCCAACAGTCCCTGGAGTAACACCAACAACATCTCAACAATCAAATGCTACTCGTACATCAGTCAAAGCACCATTGACAGCAACTAATCGACCCAATAGTAATTCGCAATCTGGTCAACAACGTCCTGGTAATAATTATTACCCACAAAATAATCGTGGTAAACTTCGATTTAGAATAAAAGCATCAAATAATCGACCATTTCAGGTTCAACTGTATCAACTGTTCCCAATGAACAACAAATTTTCGTTGGCTCATTACCAATGGACTTGACAAGAGAAGCTTTAATAGAATTCTTCTCAAAACATGGCACCGTACTCGACGCAAAAACTTACACATCTGCACATGATGTTAAAAAGGTTTGTTCGAATGACGTAGTTCAATGCAATCATCTGTTGAGTTTATTTGTTCGAATAGAATTTTGCTTTCGTCGCTTTTGATAATACCGAAGTTGCTACAAATCTTATTCAAACCGGTCATGTAATGTACAATGAATCGGTTCGTTTGAATATCGAACAGAAATCTTCACGAAATCCTGCATCGAACAATAATCTTGGTGGTAATTTCAACAATGGATCGCAAGGTATCGGTCGAAATAATAATTATTCGAATCGAGGTGGTAATTCACGTGGCGGTAATCGTGCACCTTACCGTGGTAGTGGTAGTAATCAACGACGTGGAGGATTCAATCAAAATGCATCGACATTCGTTGGTAATGATGAGAATAACAACGATTATCGTACCAATAAAGTTCAAATACCAATTCAACAACAATAGTTAATTGATAGGGACTGATGGATGATCTCTTTTTTTTCTTTCTTTCTTTCTTCATTTTTTTTCTTTTTCAGTTTTCACTTTTCTTTTCTTTTCTTTTCTTTTCTTTTCTTTTTCTCTGTCTCGCACGTGCGACTTACTTTATATTGAAAAACCTTTGGCATGCAAACCATGATATGAACAGTTGCGATGCGGAACGACCTTCTTTTTTCTCTCTCTCTTTCCTTTATTGTTACCGTTCTCTTGTTTTATACGAATTTCATATTTTGTTGGCTCTCCGACATAGATTTGATGAAATGATTTTCGAGAACATCATCTTTACACACATACAAAAAAAACACGTAAACAAACCGTATTTTCAAACACATAATAACTGTCTTTCAATATCACCGACTACTTTTCATCATTAATATTAGTTATTGATTTCTTTTTTTCTCTTGTGTCTCTTTCTACTTGCTTGCTTGTTTATTTGTTCATTGATTTATTGTTGAAACTCTGTCTTCTCTGTTTCTTTTCATTTCTTTTCTTTTTTGTATACAGCAAACACATATACACATCAAGCAAGACGAAAAGACAACTCGATGAGAAGGACAGACAGCTAAATGTGAATAAAATGATGAACGTAAGAAGGCGTTAAATATTTTTATTTATTTTTCTTAAAAAAAAACAAAGAAGAAGAAAAGAATCAATGAATCTAATTCTTTGATGCTTTGGCTGCTAATTCACGTTCAATAACGAATAATGGTTCCATAGCTTGAAGAACTTTTTCTTGTATATCTTTTGGTGTTGATAGAAGCGGTGCTCGTGGTACACCGCCATAGCCAAGAACATTTTGCATTGTTGATTTGACTGTTGATATACCATTCCAACGGAAGAGAGCATGATCAGGTCCGACAATGGCTGCTTGAAGACGTTGAAGTTCTTCCCATTGATCAGCTCGATTGTTTGTATATAATTCATATAATCGAAGGACAGCACGTGGTGTAACATTGCCAAGACCAGGAACACAACCTTGAGCACCGACGGTTAAAAATGGAAGAAAACTATCAGCTGAACCGCTCATTAATGTAAATGTTTTCGAATCAACTCGTTCACAGACATAGGCAGCTTTGCCAACATTGCCATCTGTACATTTAATTCCGACAATATTCGGATGGGCAGCTAATTGAACAACTGTATCTTGTGGTGTGTCAGCATTTTGAGTAACAGCTGGAAAATTATAGATAACTATTGGTAAAGGTGCTTGATCGGCAACTTTAGTGAAAAATGAAACAAGAACATCGGCTCGATTGAGAGTCCAATTAAGAAAATATGATGGTGGTAAAACCATAGCGTATTGAGCACCAGCTTCTTTAGCTTGTTTAATTAGATTAACTGTACCACGAACAGATTCTTGTGAACAACCAGCAATGACGATAGCTTTCTTTCCCGAATCATCGATCGTTTTTTTAGCTGTACGTATAACGAGTTGTCTCTCTTCTTCAGTCAAATGAACAGCTTCACCAGTTGAACCCATGCATACAACACCATGAACACCAGCGTCAATTAAGAATTGTACATGTTTAGCAACAGTGTCAACGTCAACTGGTTGTTCAGTAGCTGGTTCATCGAGAAAAAATGTTGGCATAGGCACATAAATACCAGGGGGTAATGCAGAGGCCATGTTTTTGTTTTTGTTTTTTTCTCCCTTAATGTGAAGATGTCTTTTTCAATGACTGAATAAATGAGTGAAGAAAACGCATTTTCTTTTCTTCTTTATGCTCCTATCTTATCTTATTATCTTTGTTTGCACCTTCGAATTCACCTTTAATTCATGGACATGTATCCATTTTCTTCGTATCTATTCGTTCTTACACTAAGGGTCATTTTCGTTACTTTTCTTCTCATGTACTTTTTACTCATTTTTCTTCTTGCTCTTCTTGTTCTCTTATGTCAATTACTAGGACAATTTAGCATATAAAATACTTCGTTCTCTATTAAATACTTGTAGAATAAATTCAATTATGACTATTTGATGATTAAATGCAAGCAAGCGTCTCTGATGATAGTGTGAGCAAAATCAGAAATGCATGTTAAAGAAAAAGATCGTTTAGGGAATACGAACATACACATGCATATATCTGTCTATCTATCTATAATATGACTATGATGACAAAATAACTAAGAAAAGAAAAAGAATTCAACGATGGAGAATTGCATGAAAATGACATCGACAGTTCAATTGATTTGTTATTACATTCAATCACAGTAACAAAGTATCTTAATCTCGAATCAGTTTATCTTTTTCTTCGCCATGGCAAATAATTCTACATCGCAAGCTCTTTGGAATTTTTCCTTACCATTAATTATTAATCCATCATCGAATCCTATTGAACATCAACATCATTCTCATCATAATCAACAACAGCAGCAGCAGCAGCAACAACAACCACCTGCTGGAGATCGAAAACAAAGAACATTACGTTTATCGATCAATGCTCGCGAACGACGACGTATGCATGATTTAAATGATGCACTCGATGAACTACGTTCAGTGGTTTGTTTTATCGAATTCTACTCGAATTGAAATTTACTTTTTTAATTTAGATTCCTTATGCACATTCACCATCCGTACGTAAATTAAGTAAGATATCAACTTTATATTTAGGTGAGTATCGATTTCAATCAGATAATGACGCATGTTTGACTTTTATTTATATTAGCGAAGAATTTCATTCTTCTTCAAGCACAAGCAATTGATGAATTAAAAAAATGTGTTCTTCGTGCAAGTATTATGAATAGTCAACCAAATACGATGCTCTCTTCAACAACAGCAACAGCAACAACAATGGATATTCCGACTTCTGAACCGATCAATGAAGACTGAAAAAACATCTTAATTAATCATCTTTTCAATATTCTGTCATTATAATTCTTTCCCTAATAAAATCGTAGTTGGTACCTAGATGATCAAGTATATACGAAAACAAAACATAAGAACATAAATTTTCAATGAGTCAATTCTCATTAGATATCATTAGCTATTTAATCATTTAAAATAGAAAATAAATAAATAAGACAATTTTTTTCTAGAATTTATATATATATCTGTATGTGTGCTATAAAGAATTGACTTTAATTTGAAAATGATTCTAGTGACTGAAGAATGGAAAAAAAACGAAATGCGAATTGAGCAGCATACACACACACATATATATATATGAAATGTACAAGAAAAATGAAAGAACAACAACGATTACAACACAGAAAATAAGAAGAACGAAAGAAATTAAATCGATATGAAAGAATAAATTATACTTGTGTTGATGTCTTTTGTTTTTCTCGAAATATTGCGTTAGATTATTTAACATTGACATTTGGAATCATTGTTTTGGGCATTTCCATCTAGACCAACGGTACCATTCGATCTGCCACCGGATTGATTTGATTTTGACGGCAATGATTCAGGTGCTATTAAATCAAGTGAACCATCTTGGATATTTTGATAGATTTTCTTTGCAGTTTCTATGAAGGCATCTTCGACTTTATCACCTGTTTTAGCTGATGTTTCAAGAAATAAGAGATTATTCTCATCAGCAAATCGTTTAGCTTCATCATAAGTCACCTCACGTTGTCCATCTAAATCACCTTTATTTCCTAAAGACAAAGAAGAAACCATTTATACTGATATTAATAAAAAAAAACAAGAAAATGATTTACCAATTAGAAAAATAACAGTATTCGGATTTGTCAAACTACGAGCATCCGTTAGCCATGTACTCAAATGATTATAAGTGGCACGTCGAGTTATATCGTAGACCATAAGAGCACCGGCTGCTCCACGATAATAAGATCCTAAAAACAGAACAAACAGTCAATTAAATGCTGAGAAAACAAACAAATAGATTACGTGTGACTGCACGGAAACGTTCTTGACCAGCAGTATCCCTAGAATTGAGATTTATTATCAGAAGACGATGAGAAAATCATTGTTTATTTCCTACCAAATTTGTAATTTGATCTTTTGCCCATTGACTTCGATTATACGTGTGCCAAACTCAACACCAATTGTATGCGGACAATCGGCCATAAACTATACCAAAAGAATAGACAAAACATATAGAGATTTTCATTTTTTTTCTTGTAAAAAAAACCTTTTTCTCGGTAAATTGATGCAGTAGACAACTTTTGCCAACTCCCATATCACCGATAATAATATATTTGAAAATATATGCATAATTATATTGACCCTGATGCGCCATAGCGCTACTTCTATTCAATCTGTTTATCTGTTTATTTACTTAAAAGAGAAAAGAAAAGTTTCGAAAATGAAATTTACAAAAAAATATATCAAAAGATAAAAAGATCCAAATGAGTCCAAATATTTCATCTATTCGTCATTGCTTGTTTTTCTATGCCACTATTATGATGATGATCATCATCATCACCAAGTGATTCGAGACTACAAACCAGTGACACCTATGAGAGTTTTCGACACATAAGAAGCATCCAAATGACTGAATGTATGATGCAACGCAGAGATATTTCGAAAATTATGACATCAGGATTTTTTAATGAGTATATAAATGCTAAGAGGTAAAAAACAGAAACCCATTCATATGAAAGAAAAAGAACAGTACGAAAACATAAATCAATCTACAAATAAAATGGTTAGTTTAGGTTTTTTCATGAAAAATTTTCATGCATAATGTTTTTCTTTGTTCGTTTGTTAGAATTTCGATTTATTAAATCCGTTATCTCCTGAAGTGATTAGTCGGCAGGCGACTATCAATGTAGGGACGATCGGTCATGTTGCACATGGCAAATCAACACTAGTTAAAAGTTTATCTGGTGTTAATACAGGCAAATTTGGTAAAGAAAAAGAACGAAATATGACCATCAAATTGGGTTACGCGAATGCAAAGGTAAAACATCAATTCTAATGAAAAACCAGTTTTTTCATAGTTAGTGTATTGTAGATTTTTGAATGTGATAATGCCGAATGTCCACGACCAGGACGTTATCGTTCGGGTCCTTCGAATAAAGCTGAAGGATTTTCGTGTGATCGCAGAGGATGCGGGGGTAAATTTCGTCTCATTCGTCATATATCATTCGTCGATTGTCCTGGACATGAAACGTACATGGCAGCTATGTTAAACGGCGCAGCTGTGATGGATGCAGCTATTTTAGTTATAGGTAGGATTAAAAAGACAAGAATTTATGGCAATGTTAAAGAAAAACATTTTTTTTGTAGCTGCTAACGAAGCTTGCCCGAAAGCGCAAACAGCCGAGCATTTAGCGGCTGTTGAAATAATGAAATTAAATTCTCTAATGATTTTACAGAGTAAAATCGATCTTGTCGGACGCGTTCGTGCTGAAGACAGTCGGCAACAAATCGAAAGATTTGTTCAAGGTACTTGTGCTGAAAATGCTGCAATTATTCCGATTAGTGCACAATTCAATGGTAATATGGATGCCGTTTGTGATTATCTAGTTCGACATATTCCTGTACCGATACGAGATTTCAGTGCAATACCCCGAATGACAAGTAAAAGAAAGCCAATCTGTTCGAAAAAAATAAACATGTCTGTCTTATTTTCATATAGTCATTCGTTCATTCGATGTGAATAAACCAGGAACGGAAATTAACGATCTCAAAGGTGGAATCGTTGGTGGAAGTATATCACAAGGAATATTTCGCGTAAATTCACTCGATTTCTATTAAACAATGAAATTCATGTTGATATTTAGGTTGATCAAGAGATAGAAATTCGACCTGGATTAGTTTATAAAGATAAAGATGGTGCACTACAATGTCGACCGATTCGTTCGAGAATAGTTTCACTTTATGCCGAACAAAATCAACTAACTTTTGCTGTACCTGGCGGACTGACAGGTAAAGAAGAATATGAGATTTTATGAGTGATATTGAACAGCTTATTTTTAACTCTAGCCGTGGGAACGAATATTGATCCATCACTTTGTCGTGCTGATGGTCTTGTTGGACAAATACTTGGTGCATGTGATACATTACCTAAAGTTTATCTCACAATTACAATCAAATATAATCTTCTTCGACATTTAATTGGTGAACAAATTCGAGTTTGTATTTCATTTATTGTTATTTTTGTGAATTTAATGAATGTGTATCTTTTTAGTTGAGCAAGATAACGAAAGATGAAATTTTACTACTTAATATCGGATCTTTAGCATCGCACGGACGCGTCCTTGCTGTGAGAGGTGATCAAGCTAAAATTCAATTATCTAAACCAGTCTGCGCAGAAATATCAGATAAATTAGCTTTGAGTCGTCGCATTCAAGGTCATTTTCGTCTGATAGGTTGGGGTCAAATTTGTGCAGGAAAAGAACTCGATCTTCCTTCATTAACATAAACAATTCGATTTTGTACAGAGATTTTGATTTTTATTGCAATAAAAGAAAAATTAGTTTCAATAATTAGTGTCCATTATGTTGAATGGGAGGAACTCGGTGATCTTCAGGTTTTGCTTCGTATTCATTTAAAATCGGTATTGATTCATTTCGAAATGCTTCGAAAAATAACCGATGATCACGACGAACTGTATGTCCGTATGACTAAAAAATAAATTCACATGTTTCAAAAAAAATCGAAATCAAAACTCTCAACAAACCATTGCAAATGCTATCATTTCATTGATGAATTCATCATCATGTCCACCGACAGCATCTCGAATAGTTATTTCCGAATGTCGAGGTATGATCTCGAATGGAATCAACTCTTTATGCTGTTGTGCATGTTGTTCTTTATCAATTGAATCAACATCAGCTATACAATGAATTTTTGCTAGAAAAGAATTATAATTCTTTTTTGTTTTTGATGAAAAATTAAAATTATATTGACTAACCCATCGCTTTGCCAAGATATTCAGCTATTTCGCACATACTTTCTAAATCATCGATATCTTCCCAATCGAGATCTTTACTATGTGTTGATACTTCATCAACGAAAAGAGCAATGCTATCATTTAATGTTGCATAGCCCAACCATTTCGATGTCACAGCATGCATAGCATATGCACAGAGAACTGTTCGTAAACCATCGTGTTTAAAATATTGTTCGAGTTGAGAAGTTGAAAGTACAGTTGCAACTGCACTTTGAGTCGCTGGTTTCATAAAAATCACAACGTCACTTTCCAAGGCTTCAGTTTTGCCTCGTACGAGAATATTATACGAAATTTTACCAGCCGATCCAATGCCGGGCGATGAACGTGCAACAATATCTTTTACCTATAATACATGGCATCGTGTTTTTTATTCTAATCAAATAAACAATTTCATTTTGTACTTTATATGCCCAATTAGCTTCTTTTTTTGATGTTGGTATTGTTTGAATATATTCTTGAAAAGCTAAAAGTAATTGATGTCGTGTTACATCATCGACATCAGTAATCGTATCTGAACGAATAAATTTTCGTTCGTAATTTTCAATATATGTCATTTTATCGAGATGTTCTTCTTTCGAACCTAACCGTGACTTTTTAAGTAGAAGATTAACATGACCAGTCGTATTCTCGCTACAGATTGGTTCGTAACGTTTCTCTGGTGATTGACAATAAGCATAGATTTCTGTTAGATAAGCTCGCAGGACACATTCAAGTATTTTCTCAATTTTCTTATCACAAAACGCTTTCGAAAAAGCGATTATATTCAAACTAACTAGTAAACGTTTAACATCCCATGTAAATGGACCAATATAACCTTCATCAAAATCATTGACATCGAAATTAATAATACCGAATCGATCGATATATGTGCCGAAATTTCCTGCATGAAGATCACCATGAATGAAAATACTTGATGCTTTTGCACAGTTGACTACCCAACGATCTTGAGAATGTTGACTGAAAAGATCACGATAGAATAGAACGGCAGCACCACGATAGAAAGCAAATTCATCGGCTGACATTTTGCGAAAACGGCCACGCCAACCTTTAGGATTCAGACGCATACTATCGCTGAAATTTTGAAGAAATGTATCGAGAACATATTTCAATCGATCTTCATCATTGAGATCAGTTGATTGAGTTGATGTTTTCGAATTTGCTGGTGGCGGAGGAGGATGATGAGGACGTTCGTTTATATTGGTAGATGATGAACTACTCATGGTTATATTTGTAAATCGAATTTCAACTGAAAACCATCACTTTTTATTCAACCGAGATGAATAGAAATCAATCAGGCGTAGTATTTATTTTTGTCTTATAGTATGACGTGGGATGAGTCAAAAGGTACGATCACAATCAGTAGGTTTTATTCAGTTTGTTATTCTCGCCCATACTACCTCCTATTGATACTATGAAAAATAATCTGATAAACAAGCAGATCTGGTTCAAATTCAACCATATAATTTGGAAGATATTTGCATACAACTCATAAATTAGAGTTAACGTCAGTTCTGCTCTATTTTTAATCGATCATAAGAAAATTATTCAAAGTACTTTATCTTAATAAATTTATTTTATCTTATGAATAGAATACTTGTTTTTAATCTCATAGACAGAAGGTGATTATGACCTAAAATAATTGAAAATGATCATGCGTTAATTGCAAAAGTGTTCATTCTAACAAGTTTTTAGGGAGACATCTGTATGGTCGTCGTTAGCGATGAACATATGAAGAGAAAGTGTTCATATTGGTGGTCGTATAATGTTTCTCGTTGTGAACTATTCTTCATTTCGTTTATATACGCTAGTATAAATAGCTCAAACTCCAAGCATTCTTCCTTAATGCCTTCTTCGGCGTTTGAAGTACGAAAAGTTTATAATTATTCAAGTCAAATAACACGGAATATTTACAGAATATTAAGAACTGTAAACGGCAAAACTACAAAGAAATGCCGACAATCGTATTGATCGATCCGAGTAAGCAATATTTTATGAATTACAATGTTGAAGATCCTTTTGTAAAATAGGACGTTTTCCAGATCGAACTAGCACGGTCATAGACAGTCGTGATTGATCTTAAATGGCCCACCTGGTATACGCCATATCACGTCTGGTGTATACTGTATAAAATGGTCACATACGCTATTGTTTTGCACTCTAACAACAACTATATCGATCATCCTAGGTTTCTAGGAAACAATATACTTAGTATGTCAAGAAAATTGCAGAACTGTAAGCCGATCGAGCACAAAGCGAAATTTATTGAAATTATTAATGTTTATTGTAAATTCACTTAATTTTTTGTACATATACTTCATGTTTGTTAAATTTTCGCGAAACATTGTTGATATCTTTGTCTATGTTCCAACTTTATCATAATATATACAGTGATTAACTCAGTTATATTGACAAGTTCTCGAATAGATTGTAAAATCTCTGAAAAATCGTTTTAAATCGTATTGACGAAAAATGTACTTGTTTTTGCACCTGCATGTTTATGTATATATTGACCTTAAATTCATAAAGATAACTAATATCTCATGTTTGTTCTTTTCTTTTCATAGCTTTTATACGACGCAGTATGAGAAAAACAAGTATTCTTCGTACTGACAGATAGCAGAAGAGGCAAAAACATAGTTGTCGTATCTTTAATTTTATTTTCTTCATGGCTGATGCTAAATATTCCGAAGTATTAGACATTGCATCGTCTACAATTCTCTTAACAGGCGGTTCGAGTGGTATTGGCTTAGGTCTTGCTCGATGTTTTGTCAATGCCGGCGCTCAAGTTTTAATAACAGGTCGCCGTGAACAACAGCTAAAAGAAGCTGTTGAAGAACTTAACAGTCTTGGAAAGAAACCAGTTGTCTATCGAATAAATGATGTTGGGGATGCTGAAGAAAGATTAGCTCTCTATGATTGGATTATTAAGGAATATCCACAAACAAATATTCTTATTAATAATGCCGGTGTCCAACAACGTCATCCATTCATATTGAGTGAAGATTCATCGAACAATATCTCCTGGCAAGAACGTGAAAAGGAAATACAAATAAATATTTCTGCACCAATACATTTAAGTCAATTATTTATTTCACATTTTCGTACAATGAAAACAACAACAACAGCTATTATGACTGTTTCATCAGGTCTTGCATTTCTTCCGGCTGCACGAATGCCAATCTATTGCGCAACTAAAGCTGCCATACATTCATTTAGTCTAAGTCTTCGTTATCAATTAAAAACTCAATATCCTAATATTCAAGTTTATGAAATCATTCCACCAGCTGTTCAAACCAATCTTGGTGGCAGTCATGCTTTCGGCGAACCTCTCGACGAATATTGTCAAGCGACATTCGCACGACTTGTTCAAGGCGAACAAGAAATCGGCTATAAATATTCGGATGAACGTCGAAAATTTCAATCGAGAGAAGATTTCGATCAGAAATTTCTCGAGTTCAATGACAATTTTGCTGCAAGAATCCTGGCGCGTCTTCAACAATAAACATTTTTCATTGTACTTCTCGTACATTTTTATTTTTAATTGCTCCAAAAAAAGAAAGAAAGAATCTAACGGAAATAAATAAATACGTATATTTAAAAAAAACAGAACGCCACACGTTGCTCGAATATTAAGACGTTAATTCTCGGTAACATTGATCACACACTCGCTGTGGTTTCTTTGATGTTGCTGCGACGATCGCTGTTTTCGTTGAACAATTATCGCAAAAAACATTTCCACAATTTCGACAATGATGTTTGCGTTGTGTGAGAGTAAACGTTTGATTACATTTCATACATTGATGAATATCATGATCGTTGACCCATCGTCGTTCACTAACTCGATTTGTTTGAATCTAAATTTCAAAAATGATTTCCCAAGTCTTTGGATTTTTTAACGAGGTTTTTACTTGAAGTCCTTGATATTCTCGAGCTATTTCTTGTAATGCCGATTCGAGATCGGAATTCTTCTTTGCTAATTGTCCGTTTTCTAATAGAAGTTTTTCATTTCGATTTTCGTTGGCTAACGAACGTTCAATGAGAATTTTATGTTCATCAAGTAAACTGTCCAGACGTTTTTGTAGTTCGTCTTTGTCAGTTTTAATCTGTTCGAATTCGATTAATTTCTCTTGTGTCAATTTCAATTCACTTCGAACAGTCGACAGATTCTCTCGTAATGCAGATAATTGCATATCAGCCTTTTTCGTTCGAGATTCGATATCAGATCGTGTTGTTGTCAATTCATTTTCCAATGAACTCTGTAAAACAAATATTTGCGTGTTTTTTTTGTTTGTTTTCGTTTTTCATTGTCTTACGATTTGTTTTTCGGCGTTTTGAGTTGTTTCAGATAATGTTTCCGAAACCTGAAGTAAATTCTGATTGACTTCTCCTAATTGTATTTCTAAGTTCTGCTTGGTTTCTTGACATTGCTCGAGTTCACTTTGCAATTGTTTGTACTGTTTCTCAGCCGTTTCTTGTTCGTGAACAAATTTCAAACGTTTTTCTTCGAGTTCTTGTTCGAATTTAAGCTATTTATTTTCAAAAATAGATTTATACGGCACATCGATTTTGAATTCTACTTTATTTTCAAGAATAACAGATAAATAATTCGTTAATTCTTGACGAATATCTTCATGTGTTTGACTACGAATAGTTTGTAGTTCTTTTTCGGACTAAAAATCAAACGAATTTGTTTTCTATTGACAAATATTTCGATGATTTTACTTGTTCAAGAATTGAAAATAGATTTGTTTGATCAATAAAGATCTTTTCTTCTACAAATCGATTCATTTTATGTACAGATTCAATACTTTGACGAATACGAGATGAAAAACGATCGATTAATTGATTCTAATGCGAACAAGTGTGAAAATAAAAAGAATGAATTTCATGAGAAAATACTTTTTCATTTAGCTGAGAATTTAATTGCGAAATATTTGTTTGTAATGATTCAATCGATTGATGTTGACTTTCTTGGACAGTTTTTAATTCTGATAGAGATTGTTCTTGTTGTGCAACCGTTTGTTTCAGTTGATTATTTTCATTTTCGAATCGTTCAATTTCTTGTTTCTACAAAATATAAAATCTGAATTAAATATTTTAGATTCGCTTTTCATACGTGGTTTTCTTGAGTAGCTTTTAATTCTGATAAAGATCGTTCTTGTTGTTCAATAGTTTGTTTCAACCGATTATTTTCATTTTCGAATTCAATTAATTGAGATTTAGTAGTTTGCAGATCATTTTCTAACCGTTCTATTTCTTGTTTCTGCAAAATATAAACTGTGAATCGTGCGTTCGAATGTGTTTTTCATACGTGGCTTTCGCGAAGATTAGCTTCAGATTGTTGATTTATTTGATATTGGTTTTCTTGGGTAGTTTTCAATTCTGATAGAGAATGTTCTTGTTGTTGAATAGTTTGTTTGAGTTGGTTATTTTCATTTTCAAGCTCAGTTAATTGAGATTTAGTAGTTCGCAGATCATTTTCTAACCGTTCTATTTCTTGTTTCTAGAAAATATAAAATGTTAATTAAATATTTGAGATTTGCATTTCATACGTGGCTTTCACGAAGATTAGCTTCAGATTGTTGATTTATTTGATATTGGTTTTCTTGGACAGTTTTCAATTCTGATAAAGATTGTTCTTGTTGTTCAATAGTTCGTTTGAGTTGATTATTTTCATTTTCGAATTCAGTTAATTGAGATTTAGTAGTTCGCAAATTATTTTCTAATTGCTCAATTTCTTGTTTCTAGAAAATATAAACTGTGAATTAAATATTTGAGATTTGCATTTCATACGTGGCTTTCACGAAGATTTGCCTCGGACTGTTGAGTCGTTTGATACTGGTTTTCTTGAGTAATTTTTAATTCTGATAGAGCTTGTTCTTGCTGTGCAATAGTTTGTTTGAATTGATTATTTTCATTTTCAAATTCAGTTAATTGAGATTTGGTAGTTTGCAGATCATTTTCTAATCGTTCTATTTCTTGTTTCTACAAAATATCAAATATCAATCGAATGCTCGGATTTATTCTTCGTACGTGGCTTTCACGAAGATTAGCTTCGGATTCTTGACAATTGTTTCGATGTTGCTCATGATTTGATGATATTTCATTGAATTGTCTTTCCTTGAAAGAAGAAAGAACCGATTGAGAAAATCTAATTTAATATAGTCGAACTTTTTCTTGGATAGTTTCATTGAGTGTATTGATCTCATTGAGTTTATCTTCGTTTATCTGTTTAATCTGCTTTTTAAAATCTTTAATTTGCTTTTTGAAATCTTTAATTTGCTGTTCAAATCGTTCCTTGATAAGACAAATAACAATTTGAATACATATTTTCTATGAATAGAATCGTACTTTTTCTTGTGTCAATTGTCGAACAAGATTTTGCCGTTGATTATCTTGATCTTGATCGAGTTGATTCATTAATAATTGATTTTTTTCTTGTTTGATGTCTTCCAACTGTTTTTCTAATTGTTGATGATCAATTCGACAATCCTCAAGTTGTTTCTGAAAATCTTTTGTCAGTTGTTGTTCAAGATCAACTTTGCTTTGTTTAAGCTCTTCGAACTGTTTTTCTAATTGTTGATAATCAATTCGACTATCATCAAGTTGTTTTTGAAAATCTTTTGTTAGCTGTTGTTCAAGGTCAACTTTGCTTTGTTTTATGTCTTCGACCTGCTTTTCTAATTGTTGATAATCAATTTGACAATTATCGAGTTGTTTTTGAAAATCTTTTGTTAGTTGTTGTTCATGATCAATTTTGCTTTGTTTGATGTCTTCCAACTGTTTTTCTAATTGTTGATGATCAATTCGACAATCCTCAAGTTGTTTCTGAAAATCTTTTGTCAGTTGTTGTTCAAGATCAACTTTGCTTTGTTTAAGCTCTTCGAACTGTTTTTCTAATTGTTGATAATCAATTCGACTATCATCAAGTTGTTTTTGAAAATCTTTTGTTAGTTGTTGTTCAAGGTCAACATTGGTTTGTTTCAATTCTTCAATTTGTTTTTCTTTCTACAAGAAACGAGAAATGTAAATATTGTAGAAAAGAAAGTGAGTTGCGTACATGAGTGAGATCAACTCTCATGGATTGAATCGTTCGATTGATTCGCGTTTTTTGTTCTTGAATAAAATTCAGATTTGTAACAATTTCAGATGTATGAGCGGAGAGAAGTTCTTCGGAAACCGAAATATTCTTTTGAAATAAATAGAAAAAGATGAAATGAAAAGTTTTTTTTTATAGAATTTAATTACTTGATTGAATCGATTCTCTAATTCATCAAATTGTTTCGTATCTTCATTACTATGTAAAATGAAAACAATTAGCAAGCGAAAATTCTTTTTTGTTAACTGACATTTCGAAAAGAATTCGACGTAAAGCATCGACTTGTTGTTCTTTTTCTAGGGACATGTCATTCATACGTTGTTGAACAGTGATTAATTCACGTTTGAGAACATCGACATCATCTGTTGTCGGTCTAAGCAAAGAATCAAAGTTAGTTTTTTCTGTTTTTTTATAATTTCTGAATAAAAACATGAAAAAAAAGCGGACATGCAGCTAATAGATAACTACTACTTACAAACTGAAAAAATTTTGAAAAAATATCATTGAAAATGAAGGATAAATGAATGAATGAATGAAAGGAATTTACCTTGGAATAAGATCATTGCAAAGTGTATCAACTTGATTTTGTTTTTCTTTTAATTCGCCCTGTTACAACAAATCAGTAAAATAAAAATCAAACTGAAAAAGAAACGAACTAACTTGAGTATTCAGTAATTCATCTGAAAAGATTGCTAATTGTGCATCGTAAATATCCTTTGTTGCTTTTAAATTTCCTATTTCTTGAGACTAGACAAAACATGTTATATAAAGTCAATGAACTTCATTTTCTCTTGTTTTACCTGTTCAATAACTTTCTTTTGTGTTGAACGTAATTGTTTTTGTAGAGATTCTAATTCTTCTTCCAAATCACCAACACGTTGTTTCTGTTGCATAAGTTCACTACTTACTAAAAATGAAATTTATTTTTTCAATTAGAAAATGAATCTTTGATTGTTTTTTTTTACGTTGCATTCGACTTTCTTCTGAAGTTAAAAATTGTTGTTTCCAAATAGAAATTTCTTGTACAGGATCCTAAAGAAAAAATGAGGAATTTGTCTTTTCAAAAATTGAATTGATTTTCTACTTCAAAATCATTATTCTTCCGATTTCCATTCGTTTCATGATGGATTGTTGGTGATTCGGGTTCCGTATGGAATTGCAGATAGTGATGCTCAAGAGACGATGTATCTTGAAATTTCCGATGACAAACCGGACAGAGAAAACCCTGAGATTGTAAAATAAAAGTTCGATTCAACAAAAATAAAATCTAATCTCAAACTTCTCCATCGAATGAACTCAGCGAATTGGTATCACCCTCGTTATTATTGAAATTAATTGATCCCGTCTGTATTCAAACATAAAACAGATCAACAAATTTGTACATAAATATTTTTCTACTTTGAGATTTTTCAAACGATTGAGAAAACTGGACATATTATTGATTTTAACGAGAAACTAAACGAAAGATCAAATTGAATGATTAGAAGAAGAAAAAATCTGTTTCTATCAAATGATAATGAAGGCGAACACGTTGATTTGTCAAATGAGTAACCAGTTCAAAACGAGGGCGCTAGTCATCGAATCAATTGCTACTTCTTTTTTTTTCTCGTGTAATTGTAATCAAAGTTTATTATTTTCAATCAAATCAAACGAAAAGAACTGCACGCTAAAATTGTTTTTTTTCTTTTTACACATCACTGTTACATATGCCTCGCCAAGAAGATAAAAAGAAGAAAAAAAAAAGCGAACGAAAAAGGAAAAATCATACAAATGAAGAAGAAGAAGAAAAAAAAAGTGTCGATTAGAAATCAAAACGGGATACGAAATCTTGTTGATTTTGTTGTTGATTATGTCGACGTCGATGTCGTTGTTGTTTGAAACAAACTGTACAAAAACAGCTCGAACCTTGTCGACGATGATTGAGAATGAAATAACGACATGGCGGACAATCGTACATACGTTCGAGTAATTTCGAACAGCACGTGTCACAATCATTGCCAGTTTCGGATGATGATACCGAACATGTTGATGATGTTGCGTATGTATCACATGACAATAGCATTGGTTTACTATTGACAATGATTAAATACGAAATCATTAGAATGAATATGATGGAAAACGACCATAGCTTTGCCATTGATCTTGTTGACAACTAAATAGAAAACAAAACGAGATATAATTGCTTTGAAATGGATTTGGATTTGGAAAAATCTCTAGTTTTCATTTTGACAAATTATTTACCTGACAAATCCATGACGTTTTTCTTTTGTAATCATCCTACGTTGGATAGGATGGTTAACTTTGAAGAAAATTTCGATCGACTACATGGTACCACTATTAGCCTCGTTTTTGTTTCTTTCTTTTCTTCTTTTTTTTGATAACGATGGTTCAATAGCAGAGAGTTCTATGTGCAATGTAAAGCAATTCAAGTCACATCTCTCGTTTTTTTCTCTCTCTTTTTTCTATGTATTACGTGATTATATAAAACACGAACATGTTGCGTATGTATTGCTAGAGAAGAGAAGAAAAAAAAGGTCCTTCTGTCGTAATCTTGGTGTTCGCTCGTTCTTCATCATTTTTTTTCCTTGCTGCTTTGTTCAATCTTCTTACATAATTCTTTCTATCATATGAATCGGAGAAAAGAACGATTATGTAATTCATCGAAAGAGTGTATAGGCTTGTTTTATTACGAGAGATGCCCTTTTTTGGTCAGTAGTTTCATCACTCGATGTGTATACAAGAGAAACGAGTTGACCTGATAGTACTGTAATTCTTTTTCTTGTTCTGAACATATGAACGCGAGAAGAACAGAAAAGAAAATCGAAAGGGTCAAATAAACTCAAACAATGTAAAATTGATAATGAACATAAAAGAGAAACAATGTATGTCGTACCTGATGATTGAGATGAAAACGGAATTTGTCGTTGATATTTGCGTAGAAAACTGAATGGCTAAGAAAAAAAAGAAAACTACTCTAATATACTCCATGTATGTCAACAAGGAATTTGGATTATCGTTGTTGTTTTTTTCGTTGAGTAGGCGAGATGACACATTAATTAATAGATATTCTTCGATGTTTTTTTTGCTTCTGTTTTTAACAAACGGTAAAACATATGTTTACTTAATATCAAAGTCAAATTTCGTTTGTTTTTATTCGATCTGACTTTTCATTTTAAGTTGTTATCAATATTAATTTAACAGACAGAGTTGTGTATTATTCATAGAAGATTTTAACAAAACATATTTTTCTATTTGTATACAGAAAAAGAAAGAAACAGAAGAAAAAAAATATGTATCTGACGTTTGAGAAAAATAACAAAAAAAAATATATGTATATGCAAATGTAGATTGTTATCGATTGAGGACAAAAGTCTTCAGATGTAATTGTTCGAGATGTGTCAGCGACGAGTTATTGAGTAATTCTCGAACTAATTCAATGTAATCGTCATCGAATGGTAGTGTACCTTTGACTTTGAATGTATCAGCTGCTTTTTGCAGACGATCACCGAGTGTTAAATGTGTTGAAAGAGTCGATTTTTTCGGTGATAATTCATTTGTTTGTTGAATATTATTTTCAGTGGGCGGTGATAAACAACGTTTGAGTGGCGAACTAAATTGATCTTGTGTTTGAGAACAAATCTGACGTTTCGGTGTGCCATCATGTAAATGCATTTTATCACAATCGAGACTATTGATTAATGTCTCAACATCGTACAGTTTATCATGATTATCAGTTGCTGAATTGAACATACGAGATGTATTGGCGACTGGTACAATCGTCAGAGAATTTGAAAATGTTTCCAATGCTTTTTGAATATTCACAAGTTTTGGTATTGGAATTGGATAGGTTTCGATTTGATTAGCTGTTGCTCGAGCAATATCACCGATTGTTCGCATTTTTTTCAATCGAAAATATTGTAATGTATCAGTCGGACTACAAAAAAAAGCAAACAGATCTATTTTTCAATCCAATCAATTCATAGAAATTACCATAAACCATCATATAAAATATTCATTAAAACATCGATTGATTTCGTACAATTGATAAGATTTGGATAGATCGATTCTGTCGTTTTCTCATTGACGATCGTCGGCGATTGATTTTCATTTGATGACTACGAAAAAGAAAATAAATATTTATTTATTTGTTCGATAATTTCTTTTTTTTTGGTTGCAAACGAAGACAACAAACATATTCCAACAGTGCAAAACCTCTAGTCACTAATTGACATGATCGAAGTGACTAGGAGATGATGGACTGCTGAAACAAGTTAACATCGAACACATCACGAGACAATATTTATATCAACCGAGGAGTGCAGGTCATCTAGTCAGGAATCGAGCCTATCTACCGGACTCAACAATCTTCACTCCACTGTTGAATAACGACGAGTACAATCGGCCATCGACATATTTCGTTTTCTATCTACCTGAGTTTGTGTCCAATCGGCAATGACATCATTTGGATGAAAGAGTTTCGATGAACGAGTTTTATCTTTATTCGTCGAAGGCGATGATGGAATGATATGTTCATTGGTATTCATAACGCTTAAACGTCTTGCTGACATGGGTTGTTTTCGTAGAGGTAGATTTTCTTTGGGTATAATTCGTGTCGGTGATTTGAATTCGTCTTTATTCGGACTTTTTTTTCTCATTTGTGCGAGAAGATCTCGACGTGATGGTGATGCAAATACTAAGACTTTAACTTGATCATGAAAAACAACTCGACGTGAATGAACTTGTCGAGGTTTATTCGGTGATAAACGTTTGAGAATGCCTTTGATAGCCTTCGGTTGTTTATTAGTCGATTCAGTTGATGTTTCCATTGGTACAGTTGTTGCTAATTCATTGATAATTGGAATTGTAACATTGTTATTCGATTTTTTAACTAAACTTTTACGTGCTGATAACGATGGTCGACATGATCGTCGTAATTTCTTTGAAATTGATGTTTCTTCAGGAACATTCTCTTCGTCAGCATCATCATCATCATTATTCGATGGATTTTCTTGTACAGGAGGTACTGCTTGATTGAATAACGATAGATTTGTTGAAACTTTTTGTTTGCCAAGAATTTTTTGTTCGTTTGATGATGAATCAACTGTACATGAATTCGATTGTGTATTATCATCGCAAAGTAAAGGCATTGCATTACGTGTGCGTAGTTTTTCTTTTTGTTTTTCAGTTAAACAAGAATTCGTCATTGATAAACGTTTACCAATAGCTACAGGTGAACCAGTTGAATTTTGTAGGATTGGTACAAAAACAGGTTCGTGTTTTTCGACAGTCATCGACCGATTCGTCGGCTGACTTACTTTAGCAGGTGATGACACTTTTGTTTGATAAGATATCAATGGTGTTGGTATATCAATTTGTTGAGATAATTGACTTTCATCTGTACTACTCGGTATATGATGTCCACTGCCAGCTGTATTACTATTATCATGATCAGCAAGAAAACATGGTAATAATAAATGTTCTTTATCTTTCAATTCACGTAGACATATTCGTAGTTCATTTGGATAGACAATAAACGACATTCGACCGAATGTTTCATTCCAACATTTACGTGCTTTTGTTCGTAGGATTGTTTTTTGATTTTGAAAGGCAAGTATTAATATTGGAGATATTAATTGTAATAATTTCAGTCCATTGGTTGGCTCAAATATGAGTGTAATGATTGAAAGAAGTTTATTGAGAATAATATTATCGATTTGTTGTTTCGATATGGGCGATGCTGATGTCAATGAATTGATATTCATTGTTTGTTCGAAAAAATATAGAAATGATATTAATTCAGTAAGATTTTGAAAACATATTTCAAATTGTGAATATGTTTTACATGTATTCAATAGATCGACAATTAAATCACGAATATAATTTAAAATAAATGCTTGACTTTGTTCATTTGATGATAGTTTTGTTGTTGATTTAACTAGACAATTACAAACGAGAATATATTGTGTATTGTTTTCATTTTCATTGATTAAACGTTTGAGAATATGATTGAGAATAACTGCAAATTGAGTAAAACAAAGAGCAATCGATGATGAACGTTTTGATGTTGTTGAAAACAATTGATTATTCACATTTGAACAATCGATTTCTGAGAATGTTTTCAATAAAGTTTTAAGTATGATTAATATTAAACCAAATAAACGTTGATTTTGTTCATTAATAATTGCTTGTTCGAATGCAGGTTCATTTCGTAGGATTTCAACGAGTAAATCAATGAGATTATCATTGTTAATTAATATTAAACGACAAAGTGTTTTATATAATTGTATCCATAATAAAGTGTACGAATAATCTAAACGTTGAATATCATGAAAAGCAAATGGTCGAAGTAATAATTCGATTGATGTTTCTTGTTTTTGATTGTCAATTTTATTATTTAATTCGAATGTATGTGAACGATTAAGAATACTGATTAAATGTGTTGAACAACGAAACCAAATATGCCAGAATAATGTTGGAATAATCAATGGTTGATGTGAATATTCAACTGAACATTTAAGAAGAAGCGAACTTGTTTGTGAACAAAAATTTTCATCCGATGTTTTAGCTAATGTATCAATCAAATAGGTAAGAACATGAAGATAACTTTCTTCATTAATGAGATCTTCGTCATTGAAACGAATTGCATGTTCTAACATCATATGAAGATATTGATCGGATAGAGTTGTACGAAATGCTAACGAAAGATCTTGAGATTTATAGTTGCCTGATGCTGATGATGGATGAATTTGTGCAGCTGAAAGAGTCTTTGTTCGAATGCTTGAATCACGAAGAACAGTTTCGATCGCCAGAGGAAAACCGATTTGTTCGAATGTTTCGAATAATTTCAATAGAAAACATGTTTCAATTCTCGAATCGATCCATAACTGTTCGATACGTGTTAATAAACATGTATTAATTGCTACACGTTGTTCATTCGAAATGGCGTTCGTTGTTTTAAATATATTCATTAAATGATTGAGATAGACATTCCAACAATTCAACCATGACATATTCGTTGTTGTCAATTGAATTTTCAATGTTAACAATTGTTCGACAATAAAATCGAAGAGATAATTCAAAATTTGATCAGCAGCAAGTTTAATAATTAATTCGCCATGTGTTGTATTCTGCAAAAAATCATGAAGAAATTCACCACCAATCTGTCGACATTCCGACCACCAAGCTGTTGTTGTTGAAATTGTATTCAATGATAGATGATCGCCGAATGCAAACGAAAGAAATGGAAGTATAACATCGTGAACATTCGTTGGATAGACAGAGATTAATTTAATCCATGCATGACATTTGGATATTGATGCTGATTTACTTTTCGATGTTGAATCGGATAGAAATGGTGCAAGAAAGAGTTTTAATAAACGTGTATTCAATTGTGATGATTCGAATTCTTCGAGTTGATGAATCGTAAGAATAAATTGTGACCAAGATGTAAATGCTGCACTTCGTATCGAATAATTCGAAACAAGAAAAGCATCTTCAATCACAGCTAAGATTTCGTTGCCTTTACTATGACCACGAATAACTAAGCGATTGAGTATCGATGCGATTGATTGCCAGAGATGAATGGCAAATAGACTTAGATGAATATCATCCGAATTCTTTATCCAAACTTTTAATTGTTGAAGAAATGGACTTGATGTTATGGATGATGATCGACTGAGAATGTCGATGATATCTTTCGATAGAGGCACGAAATTTGCCATGAATTTTTCGAATAGATCAATGATTAAGTCATTGTAGATTGTATAGTTCGATGGTGAAAGAGTTTTAACAAGAAAATTAAATAAACATGATAACCATTCGGCTAATGTCGATTGAAGAATCGATGCTCGATGTTGAATCAATGTTCGAAGTACTCGAATAGTTGCGACATCGAAATCATTTGAATCGACAAGTGTTTGTTTAATGAATGGTAAGAAATAGAGTTTGAATTGATTTTCATTGATATGTTCATGATTAGTTAGTAAACAATCAAGAATAAAGAAACATATTTGTTGATTGAGATGTTCAATAGTTAAAATCTGACAAAGACTCGAAATAATAATTGAACGAGATGATGTTTGTGTTGAAAAAATTTGATTATAGAATTGAATGAATTCATTTGATGAATGAAGATTCGATTTGAATTCATTGATGAGTGTTGATTCATCGAGAGTTTGTGATGGATGATTTGTTGTACGTTTTTTACGTTGCGTTGATTGACTTGATGACATGACTAGAAGATTTGATCAAGTGAAACGCCATGATATTGTCGAAAAAGCAATAAACAATGGCAGCCATTCGAATGGATATATTCGAACAATGGACTGACCTCCATGTTTTTTTTTCGCACATTATGATGTAAGAATATCTTTCGAGTAGATTTTTCGTGACATCTATCCGTCAATGATGTCTCTAGTTACGAATCTCAATAAATAGGCGCGTTTCAATTATTCTTATTATTTATCGAATTTTGTTTTTATGTCTCAAGAAAAAATGACTTCGAATGAAACCAAAGCTGATCATTATCCGCCAGGTTTTCCGAATGAACATCAAAAGAATAATGAAAAAGATAATAAACATCAATTAATATCACATATTTATCCTATACAACCGATGTCAAGTGTTGTCAATGCAGATGCAACACAGAAAAATCACGAGCATTCACAACAAAAATCCGTATTTGATTCGAAAAAACAATAGTTTAATGTAAATAAATGAAATCATGCATGAAATTATTCGAGAATGTTCTTTTTCCTTACCTAATGACGTCATTCATTCGAGAATGTACTTTATTTTTGTTCCGTAAATAAAAAGCGAGTTTTCTATTGGTTCGATAAAGATGAGTAATACTCTTTCATCATCATTGCGAAATAAAGTATTACTCACCAACAGGCTATATAAACCGAGTTTAAACCTGCAGATTTTTCATTCTATACTCAACACATACAAAGCAAAGCAATGGCTTCAAACAACGAACAACAACAAATGAACGCTCTTCAAGAACTTTTTCCAAATGTTCCACAAGAAAAAATCAACCGTCTATTAAAACGATTTCACGGTGATGTCGAAAAGGTATGTTAAACAAAAACAATTTCTTTCAAATAAAGCCCGCGAATACCTCTTATGCGGGGGAAAAGAGGTTGCTCAGTATGTTCTTGCATACGAGCGTAAAAATCATTTTCTCTCTCTCGGAATAAAATTTCTACTTTTGTGCTTCTTTAACTTTCTAGGTCAGTTCACATCTTGCTCGACGAGATGCTCGTCAAGATAAATTAACATCAGTCGAAGAAAACTATGCAGCTGTCATAGCTACACTTCAACAGGAATTTCCAGACGTTCCTCGTTTTCGTTTATTACGAATAGTCGAACGTTTCAATGGTGATCTCGAACAAATTCGACAACGTTTACAACAGGTTCACGAACGACACGGCAAACGTCATGAACATCACGAACGACATGGCAAAGGTCGTGAACATTTTTGTCATGGACGTCGTGAACGACGAGAAGAACTACAAATCATATATGCTGATCAATTAGCTGAACTAACTGCCAATGGTGTTGATACAAAATCTCCATGGATTCTTCGTCTTTTAGAACGAAATCAAGGTGATGTCAACAAGGTCGCCGAAATCATCGCACGTCGAAAGGAAAATGTCGACCAACATGGTGATTTGGAAACGCAATATGCAAGTCAAATCGCTGAACTTCAAGCATCCGGTGTCGAAATAAAAAATCCACGTATTTTAGCACGTTTATTACGAAAAGCTGATGGTCAAGTTGAAGTTGTCAAACAATTAATCAATGAACGAGGCGAAAAACATCGACTTCGACGAGAATATCGTGAAAAACATCGAAGCAATTCAGCACACGGCAAAGGTGAAGAATCAGCGTGTCGAAAACGACGTGATTTCAGTGTCGATGATTTGGAAAACTTGAAACGTCTTCGTTCAGCTGGCGTACATGGTCATCCAGCGAGAATCTTGGAACTTTTTCATGAATGCAATGATTCAATCGAATTGACCATTGCACGACGAGAAGAACAACGTGAAGAACGTTGCCGAGATCGTCAAGAACGATGTGCCAAACGAAAATTATTGCAAGAAGTTCAACAATCGTATTTAACCATCAACAATCGTGAAGATTGGCCGGAAAATATTGAACAAGTCTATTTGGATGGTAACAACATGATGTTTGTTGTCGATTCACTTCGACGTTTATGTTTAAATCGTGCTGGTAAAAAAACTGAACGTGCCATCGGCGAAATCGCTTCAGCTTGGAACGAGAAAATGCACATACCAAATGTAGATTTAGTTTTTGATTTAACAAATCAATTGGAATCAATTGGCACAGTTAAAGTTTCGAGTGCACAACCGAAATACAAAACTACGGATGATATGTTAGTCGAAATTGCTCGACAACCATCGAATCAACAGAAAAACAAACGAACAATTGTCGTTACGTCCGATCGAGCACTTGCTGCATTACTGTTACGTGAAGGTTGTATTCTTGTTAAACCAAAAAGTTGGTTTGCACATTGTGTTATGGTTTTATCACCTGATTTGATCAACTACGAAGAAGTTACTGATTCAGCAACAACAACTGCAACGCCAACAACCGTCAAAACTCGATTCAATTTCGATCAATTGGTTCAACGTTTTGCCAACATTGATTTATAAACTTCGACTTTTTTTTTCTTTCTTTTTTTTTCGTAATTCAGAAGTTCATTTACATATATAATCAATCATCATCTTTTTCTTTTTAAAAATATGAAATAAAATTTCATTTTTCAATTTAGTTT
>ERZ778023.595-NODE-595-length-75727-cov-56.130907_pt1 | contig 75727 bp, 83 predicted proteins | sample MGYA00375753_ERZ778023 | MGnify/ENA primary metagenome ERZ778023 (study PRJEB29350, sample SAMN05389822) | bioreactor metagenome | isolation source: Ammonium sulfate bioreactor | place: South Africa: University of Cape Town | collected 2014-04-04 ... | reverse complement strand
CATAATATCTGGATTCTATATTGAAAACTGATCCTGAAAACAATTCTTTGAACTATATTTTTCCGACTCAGTTTTGTCGTAGAATCAAGATATAATATGTATTTTGGTGAAAAATGAAGTAGTGGTGCGTAGTGAGTCAATGTTTTTTTTCTGTTTTTTCATGTATCATCAATTGTGCATACGTATTAACTCACTATCATTGTAACGCGGTTATCGGATATAAAAGCTTATACTAAACAAAAAATGAAAGTGATATCTGTGATCAGCGTTCGAAACTGCATCGAAACATGTATAAATCAGTAAAATTGGCGAGGTGCTGTAACTTTGTCTTCTGTGAATTTTACATATGTTGTTTTAGCCTTGGCTACAGCTGAACTCTACGATCCACTGACAGGAAATTGGACCAAGACTGGGGATATGATTTTAGGACGAAAAATGCACACCTCATCACTATTAAAAAATGGATTAGTACTAGTGACTGGTGGAAGGAGTTCTTTCGGTTATGACCGCGATACTGCTCAGTTATATAATCCAATAACAGGAACTTGGAATTTAACTAATTGTATGTATGCTTCCCGAGTGGATCATACAGCATCAGTATTGATGAACGGAAAAGTTTTAGTGACGGGTGGACATATGGCTTTTGATGATCCAGGTCCGACAGCTGAGCTATATGATCCAACAACAGGAACTTGGGCTATCACTTATTACATGTTAAATAATCGACGTTATCATACAGCATCATTGTTACCAGATGGAAAAGTATTAGTTGTAGGTGGAGACGGTGGGGATTTTAGTGTTATAAACAGTACAGAATTATATGATCCAACAATAAGTGATGATAGCAATACGTCTAAAACGTTTGTAACAATAGAACAACATAAAGCACCAATGAGTTCCATGGCATATAATTCATCGAAGGAAGCTGTCATCTCTTCAGATGAGAAGAAAAATCAAAAGATGTTTCGTAAAAGAATCATGCCACTTAAGAAGCATTGAAGATATGAAACTAATCACTTTTGGAAGAACTTTTTTTTACAACGGTCTATTATTCTTTTACAAAATGAAAAATAAAGAAAAGAAGAAACCGAAGGTTCACTCATTCTATATATTTGAGAGTGAGGATGATGTGTACGGTTTGGAAAGAGTGACATTTGTTATGCAAAAAAAAGTAGGAAATCTCTTCAATCTTGAGTGTAAATAAGAATGCTTTTCTTCTTCGTCTTTAGCATACAAGTTTTTGTTTATTTCTTCTCAGATCGTACTTTCCATTCGTAATATAAAAACAAAACGGACAAATCTCGTTCAATGCTGTCATAGAAAATAAAAGACAAAGTCGCTGATTGACGGTTAAAATTCAACAGAACAAAAAAGCCAACGTATACATAGCAAACACACAAGACGATAAAAAAAACGAAGCAAACGAAAACAAAATCATAAAACCAACGAACCACACACACACACATGTTAAGTTCTCAACTAATGTCAAGATAAAAAGAAAAAAAAAAGACTATTGATATTCGTTCACTTCCGAGTCTAATTTCGAAGTTGGCGGATATCAAAAAGAAAACAAATAAGAAGAGCGATTGATTTTTTTTCTTTTATCACCGTAAGACGGACTTAATAAAAGTTAACAAACGGATTCGAGTTTTTTCCTACTAATTCACACATACATACAACCAAGAAATGTTATGTAAATATCCTAATATTTATCCTAGATGATGATTCATATCCATAAACCAAAACAAAAAAAACGTCGAATCCATTGATAACTTTTATTACGTTGAATACAAAATAAATGCGGTTTTGTTTTAATTAAATAGTTTATTTTTTTTGTATCTCTCTTCTTCTATTGCACATCAATTTGTTCAAACTCGTTTTGTTTTTAATCGAAATGATTTTCATTGTTTATCACTTGATTGATTTTCATCAATTGCTATGGTACTATCTTCAGAATTTGGTATCGTACTTGATGCAACAACAGCATCGTCGTCATTATTGTCGCTGTTTCCATTCACGAGTATCGATGTTTCAGTGAGATTATTACTACTACTATCTGCATTTGATACATTTGTTGAATCACGACTTGTTTGAATAATCGATTGAATACGTCGTTGAGCAAACTAGACAATCGAACAGATCGAATCTTTCAAAAAAAAATGAGAAATGATTTACTTGACTAGCTTGAAATGTACCGAATATTTTAACGGGTACTTCGCTAGCTGATGTTTGCTGAGAATCTTCGGGTAATTTAATTGTTGCACCGGTTGTTTGTTGTAATTGACGAACATTTTGTCCGCCTTTGCCGACTAATCGTCCAATTAATGATGTTGGAACGTTGATTTCTGCTCGTAGGCGAACTTCATCATCACCGGCATAGCCTAAATGCATTTAACGGCAATTGAATATTTTCAAAACGCAAATCAAATTCTACCATCTTGTCGAAGTTTGTCATAGATATAATACTGACTTTTCCATTGAGCTTCAGGTGTTCCTGTTATCGTTATTTCACGATCACCATTCTTACTTTGTTCGTCTTGAGGATTCAATGGATTAATCTTAAATTTCGAAAGCAAAAACAAGATTTTTTTTCTCCTCCTGCAATCGAATATTTTCACAGAATTTTACTTTAACAGATGCATTGGAATTTTTAATAATACTTTTAATAAAAACACCTTTGGCGCCGATAATTGCCCCGACAACTGCATTGGGAACATACAAATGAACCGTTTCAATCGTAGTCTGTGCCTGCGGTGATAATTGCATGATCGATTGAGAATATTGTGGATTTCCATTCATCGTTGCATTTCCATATTGATGTGCATACGAAGAAACTAAATGATTCGCCGATGGATAAGGCATAAAATATGAACCTGAGATAGGATACATTGGCTGCTGAAAATCAAACCAATAAATTCAAAAATAACAACAAAAAAAACAAACAATGATTTACATAATAAGGCGGTTGATATAACGCTGATGGTTGTTGTTGTTCGAAATATTTATTTGTTGGACTATTACTACTAGTTGTCGATGTTTGTGACATGATTGTTGTTGGATGTTGAGATGGATAATGTCCGGATAGTAACGGTGCACTACCAGCAGTTGCTGCACCTGCACTCATCATGCCTTGAGGTTGAGTAAACGATTGCATGAATTGTTGTTGAGGATATTGATAAACAGCTTGGGAATAATTCCAAACTCGAAGATTATCATTTTCATATGCGGCACATAATTTTGCATAGATATTTTCTGCAGCATGAATTTGCTGTTCTAATTCGCCTTTGATCGAAATGATTCGTTCGATATTATACGAATTCAAATCGTTTATACTTGATACGGTAATACTATATATTCATTGAAAACAAAATGCAATTGTTTTTCATTATTTTCAAACAAACTTCGTATCAGTTTCTTGTTTTATTGTGTTAATAATATTTCCAGATTTGCCTATAATTCGACCGATAAAATTATTATGTGCAAGAACTTTCAAAACGATTTCACTAGAATGATTTTGCAAAAAAACCAAAAAATAAAATTGGTTTTCTTTCGTTCTACTTCGATTTATTCTTATTTTGAGCGTCTTCATACATGATCCGAAGTATTTCTCGGCATGCATGAATACAATTTTCTTGAAGACCACGAATAGAAACGACTCGTTCCGGTGAATTTGATGATTCGACTTTATCCACATCGACTCTTTTCGAAAAAGAAAAATCAATAAACGTAAATAATAACTCGTTTTTATATTCATACTTGGCATGCGTTGTTTGTTTGATCTGTTTTATTGTTGCACCTTGTTTACCAATAATAGCTCCAACAGAATCACTCGGAACAAGGATTCTACGAATGAAAAATCAGAATTTATTCAAAAGAAAACTTGTTTTTTTTTCTTCGTCTTCGTACCGAAGTGGATAATCATTCGATTGTCCATAGTTATAATCCATAATTGATCGATCACAGACGAGATCTATATTCGTTTTCGGTTGATTTTAAATCAAATCAATGAATACAAGAATAAGACGAAAAAATAAATCTAGAATACGACGAATGAAAGTCGATCAAATCGAATTGCTCTTGCCGTGCAAAAAAAAGCAAAGGAACTTAATTATTTTCACCTGTTTATATCACGTACACTACACTGAATCATCATCAACTATGTAAACAAGCAAACAAAATAAAAACATTTTTTTTGCTCCTATCGAAATATCGATTGAATGGTTAGAGAAAATAGATTTTCAAATGTTTTATTTATCTATTTGTCTAGTTTACAGATAGTAAGTAAATGAAAGAGAAAAAAAAAGTTTGATAAGAAAATAACAGAAGAAGAAAAAAACACAAAGAGGGAGCCACGTTGTCGTTTCTTTGCATATTTAGTTATGATTGGTAAAGCTAATGAGTCAATACGAATTAATATGTACAGAGAGAGAGAGAGGGGAGAAAATGCTTATTTCCATTTATTATTGTGAATTGAATTGATTTTAGATAGAAGAAAAATGTTTAAAACGAATGAAGATTGTTTTTATTTTCTGACATCAACTTGTGCAAAAGTATTTCATCATTTCGGGATTATTCATTCAAAAAAAAAACTTACGCAAAATATCTTCGTGTAGGGTCCATCGTGTCCATATCGGCATAGTCCAGTGGCTTTAGCATGCAATGTTATTTGTCAAAAATGGAAACAAGGCAATTGTCCGACTCCAACATGTCCATTTCGACATAGCAATACAATACCGGTATAGAAATTGATTCAATTCGATTTATTGATTGGTGTTTGATGGCTTTTTTGCCTTTTTTTATTTACCAGCGTTCGCCAGTCGGTGTACCATGTTTATATGAGAATACGGCCACAGGTTGTTTGAAACCTGAATGTGTATTTATTCATTCACGTCCACGAGTCAATTTAAGGAATTCACCAACTATTCAACGTAAGACAAAAATCAAGCATTAATTCGTGATTCGATTTATTCTATTAATAGCAGCGAATTTGATTAAAAATGAAACCACTAAACCAATTGTTAATACTCCTCCAACGACAAATACATCACAAAACATGCCTAATATTGACTCAACTACTAGTTTACCTCGTCGTATAGCTGTGTCAGTTGATACTGAATCATCGAATGAGAATAACAATAGTTTGACTCCAGTCAAAACAACTAATCGTAGTGTCATTACAAATTCATCAAACTCAGACAAGGAAGAACCAACAACAGCAGCAGTAGCACCACAACCTCGATTGGTTGTCAATCGAACTGTTATTCAATCATCATCAAATCGTATTGTTGTTGCATCAACAAATACAAATTCTTTGATCAAAGAAAAAGTTAATGAACAAATTCGATTGAAACGTAATCATTCACCTTCAGTATCATCAAAAAAACAAAAAGTAACTTACAAAAATTCAAATCTAAATCTTCAATGTTCTCCTTCTCTATTTTAGACATCTGCGGGTACGTTTATTGGTCTTCGGTTATTTGATCTCGTTTACCATTATTTCAATCAACATATTTCTATTTCCATACATGTCCAATGGCTCATTTATCACACGTTTTTTAATCAATGAGTTGAGTGAGATTAGTCAAGATTTTAATCGACAAAAAACTGAGATTCGTTACGATAAATCGCCGTCTTTTTTCTCCTTCAATTTGCATGAGATTATTGTAAACGCGTAGGATTAAATACATTCGCAATATTCTAGGAACAGCATTATCAAAAGATGAAGAACGTCGAACAATGCGTCTCGAGTAGGATATTTTCTATTAAAATAAACTTTCATTTCTTCCTTTTCTCTGTACAGACGTTTCCAGAAAAAAACAGTACTTACGTCTTCGCCTGTACAACCACGATTTACACCGCAACCCATTACGGCTCCTTCAGTACAACAGCCATCCTCATCAAAAGGAACATTACGACCACAACAAGCGCCATCGTCAGTTGTTAATCAACGACCTTTAACATCATTGCCGACAAACAAAGAGGATCAAAACGATTCTGCTGATATTGTCGATGCATTTGCATTAATCGACGAAGCCTTACTAGAAACTGATGATTTAGTGTAAATTTATGTGAACTAGTCTGAATTTTTTGTTCTTCGATTCTTTTCAATATGCATGAAATTGTTTATCTCATTCTATTATTTATATTTTTCAAACAATATAACATCGATACGTAAATCGAAATTTTTTCATGTGGTATTCGTTTTAACGAGACAAACATGTCTGTCAGATTATTTATTGAGCTGGCTTTTATCAACTAATGACTACTTGAGATGATTTAATGTTGACTGAAAACAGAAAGAAAATGTCTTTAATCATGTTGAAGTTCTACGTTATAAATATGCACAAAGGCTTTCACTATTTGCTAAACTTTTTCTTTTAATTTGAGAACTGTCGGGTCGAGTGAGTCAAGGATTTCCTTTTTTTATTGAAGGTTGAATAATAAATCGAACAAAGATTTTATTTTCAACATATGCATCCAAGTACGTTTTGCTTCTGTTTTTCTACAATGAAGAAAAAACAAGATGACACTCATATTGTTGTCAACGGGTTTATTGCTCTACGCCTCCATTAATATCTATATATACTAGATAATTTCTGTTTTTTTTCTTTTACATTATATATATATTCTTCTGGCAGTTATTCACTTCATCAATGTCGTTGCATTTTCATATGTACGTATACGTACTATGTTTTTTTTGTTTCTTTACAAAAAATTACATTTGATTTTGTACGCATAGTTTAGAAGTAAGTTGATCGTTTTATGTGATTATACAAATCTTTAGTTATAAAGAAGTTTTTTTTTGTATTTTATTTTGTGTATTAGAATAAAACAAATATATTGGGAGGTGTGATACATTCGATATTTAAAAGATAAAAATATGTTATTTTGGCTTTTAATGAAAAATTGTTTTGCAATATGTTTTGCCTTTCTTTCTTTCGTTCTTTTTTGCGAAGAGAATAATAATAATAATAATAATAATAACAACAACAACAACAACAACAACAGCGTCAAATACTAACAAATGTATGACGTGTAGATCGAGGAAAAGCAGTCGTCCTTGTACAAGGCAAAAGACATAGAGAAAGAGAGAAACCGATAAATAGATGGGTGAAAGAATGTGACATCCGAATCGATGCGCTGCTTTTCAAAAGGCTCACCTGAAGGTTCGTTATTGATCAAAAAATAATAATTACTAGGTACAATTAACAGTAACAAAATTCGAAATATTCTCTTCTCTCAATCAATGATAATAGATGATAGTAAAGTATATTGCTTTTCTTTTTCTTTTATTATATGTAGACTAAATGCAGGCCACCGAATCGCACACTCACGTTGCATCATATATACAAAGATAAGTTAATGGATTCAGCATTTTTTTGTTGTTGTCTGTTTTAATTATAATTAAGATGATCAGTTGTAAACATAAATCATGAACATTCCTTTGTGTTGGCTCGAGATGAAAAGGGCTGATAGAGTAAACACAAATGTGGGTGTCAAAAGAAGAAGAAAAACACCTAATGCGTGATTAATATAATCGTCGAGAATTGGAATTCGAAAAATTTCATTTCGAATCTCTCGGCAATTATCTTAACCGTATGCTTTCGTTTTTTTTGTCAAATGAAAATCTTTGACGTAGACCAATGAATTTCTTTCATTCTTTTTTTCCCTTTTTCGAAATACAAATCAATCAATCGCTATTTATGAATCAAAGCTCGGCGAAAAGATGAAAATGAAATGTCGAAATAAACGTTGATGTTGTCATAGCTGACGTCATTTCGAACAGTGTCTCACTCACTCATCGAGAATCTCGTCAGTTCTCTTTTCTTACGCTGACACACTCGATAGGAATGTAAGAACGAACGAGAAAAAACGAGAAGAAAATGCCTGTTCCTTTTTGATAATCAAGCAAAAACGAGTAGGCGACGACGGTAGAGAGAAAAAAAAAGAAGAAACGGAGAAAAAAAAGAACGATTGCTGATATTTTTTTTCTTGTTGTCGCACGCATGCCTTATAATAACTGAGTGCACATTCGTTCGTACGACAGCATATCATTTTGAGCTATCGCCACTGTGTATTCGCTTCGATATAGTAAACATGATTTGTATACGCCAACGATTTTACTCGGCTTCTTCTTTTTTCTACCTTGAATATCCTCGAAATAACTAAAGAAGAAAATATTGACTTTGTTATAGATAAATAAAAACAAAAAGAGAAATTCTTGTAAAATAATTCTAAGTAAACACAATGTCTTCATCGAATAGTTCTGGTCGACCGGCAGGAGTAAGTTGAAGAAAAAACTAATTTTCATGTTGTCATAAGAATTTTTACTATATTTTAGTCGGTATCGATTCCTGTGGAAATCATTCGTGATTCCAACTCAACAAACAATACAAATTCTCATTCACGACACAATTCGCCTTTTCGAACATTTCAAAATGATAATTCATTCGGAGGCTTTTCTCATTCGCCTCCATGGATGGCGACTGGCCGCTTTCAACCACGACAGAGTCCTGGTCCAGCTTATGATCGTGTCATATCAAATTCTCAATTTAATCAACCATTTTCCGATCGTCCATCGTATCAAACATATCAAGAACCACAATATCGTCATCCCAATCAGCAAATGTACGAACCCGGTCCATCACATTACAGTCGATCAAGTGAAGATTTACTCAATCCATCGTTCGATTCGATGCGTTATGCTAATCAACCTAGTTATTCATCTTTGATTCCACCATCATTCAATGGTCCGTTGCGAAACGATTCAGATTTTGTTCATCCATCGAAATATTCGAGTCCATTACGTCGATCATTCGATGCTCTCAATGATTTCGGTGATATGCAACAAAATTTTCCAACAAATCGACCGTATCAATCTGACTACCAACAACCACGACAACAACAACAACAGCCGCCGCCACAGTATCGAACAACATATGAAACTCAATATCAGCCTCAACAACAACAACAACAGCCGAATTATACCAATCCGAATATTATCTATACAAACGAATTTGGTGCACCGACAGATCGCTATCAAACAACGGGAAGCAATATTTGTAAGTACATTTTTCTTTCGTTTTCTTCATATTTACATCAGGTTAGTTTCTATTTCGTCATTTAAAAAAAATGCAACGTAAAGTTCTTCATTAGAGAACGAAAACTGTTATTGATTCGATAAGAAAATATGTTGTTTTTTACTTATTTTTACTCTTGCAGACTAAATATAACCGAAAAAGGAAAAAAACACATCTCGAGTTATGTATGAGTCAGATTGATTTCTTCATTAAATAAACATTTATAAATTCGACGATAGAAAATAGTAGCCGATTGCGATCAGGTAGATGTCATAAAAAAAGAACATTATATTACTAATATATGTGCCACATACGCACTACCTATAGAACTAAAGGAGAATCAGTACGTTATTGTTTTTCTTCTACTCTGCAATCGATGACCCTCTGTGCAGAAAAAAAAATAGAACAGAAAAAGAAACGCAATAAAAATTCGAACGAAAGAAAATACTGGAGGAACTGTTTCGAGTAAATGAGTTGGTGTTAGTCGTAGTAGTATCGTTGTTATTAATGTTTGCAAGTGAAACACAGAAATCGAAGCGCATGGGTTCGGGTTTTAGTATTCCAAGAAAACGAAATAAATTTCTTTTAGCAAATGATCGTTCACGTTCACCAGCATCTCAACGAGGTCCATCACCAGCACGAAACACACCTCCAAATTCTCATCAACAGGAGGAACCTGAACTTAAAATGGCTAAAGACGCAGGTGGGCCAATCCCAATGCCACCACCAGCATCTGCTGCTGCTTCTGCTGCGTCATCTCCTTCGACTCAATCGACTGATCAACAAGTTCCATCGAACGATAATTCAACATCGAACAATGCGCCATCACCTGCTGAACCGGCTCGTGATCCCGATACGACAGCTTTAGAAAAACTCGAAAAAATGAAACAGGATTTAGATGCGTTGGACAAACAAGTTGATGAATTCACTGGTTCGACACGTAATGATCGTCTTTACAAAGGACTTGATGAACAAGCATTGAAAATTATGATACGTTGTGATGAATTAGTCGATGTTAGTGCTGATATCAAAGACAAACGTAAAGAAATGATACGCAATGTACAAAGAGTACTTAGTAAACTCGAATCGAAAGTACCGCCAACACCTGCTGCTGAAAATAATAGTAATCCGATGGAAACTGCTGCTTTGTCCAATACAAACGATTCGGTGGACGCAGAAATGATTGAACGAAAAGCTTCACAATCAGAAAGCGATCCATCTACTCGAACAACAACTGAACAAACTGTCGTAGCTTAAAAACATACACATTGAAAACTTGATAGATAGAGAATATTTTTGTTTCATTTTCTTTTTTTGCCGTGTACTTTTCAACCTGCTTCGTTTCTTCGTTCTTTTTCCTCTGTCTATTCTTTATTTTATTTTCATTCTCATTGTTCTCATTAATGATCATCAATATAGACTTCAGTTTGTTTTTTCTTCTCTCTCTCTCTCTCTCTCTCTCTGTTTTTGTTCGAATCATTTTCTGAAGAAAATGTAAATAACAAAAAACTGAATAACATGTATTTCAAATGAATTAAATTACTCAATCATAAAACTGTTCGAGGATCGCACGAGAACAATAGAACATGCAATTAATTGAATTCATTTTGATAGACAGATACGATTTCATCAGTGAAACAAATACTTGTTTATAATCTCAATTTTCTCTAAATCCTTTCCAATAGTTTTTAGTAACTAATATTTCGAATAAAAATCGCAGATATATTCGTCGTTGTCATCTGTTTTTCTTCGAGAAAACTCTTATCTATTCTCAAATTTTAGCAGACTATTTGCACCAAAGGAAATGCCAAATAAGAGGAACCATCATCATTCTCATCCAATCTCTTTTTATCTAATTTTTTTTGGTCGTTGTCATCATTTAGCATTAGAACGAACAAGACAAAAGGCAACTGAGTGAATATAAAGGCTGTATCTAAACAAATTAACTTTCCTCTTGTTCTTCTGTTCTTTCTTTCTTTTTTTTTCTTTCATGGCTCGGAACGCTAATACGCATACACTGGGATTATTAATGGATTTTAGCGAAATCCTTCTAACTTATTTTCTCTTTCTCTCTCTCTTTCGTTGTCTTCTTTTGTTTCTGATTGAACAAAACAAGTGAGGCGATGGACAATAAAGCTGTTATTATAGATAATAGAGCATTAAGCAGTTAACGCCTGTCGATCAATATGCAAGTGTGCAACTACATTATCTGATACAAAAAAATATTCGTAGTCGTTATTAGTGGACCCATTTCTTTTTTTTAATAATCTGATGAATTCATCGAATATCAATCGATTGTATTTATTTCTATTTTTCTTTTCTCATATTTTGTATTGTCAAACGGCATCCAGTTCATCTTCCCTTGCCAATACAATTAAGTATAAAAATCCGAAATATGAAAAATCATCAGCAACTCGAAAGAATAAAGGTGCGCCCGATGAAATCTTTGACGAAGAAGAATCAAGTAAGTTTTGTTTTCTTCTTCTTCATTCTCGGCGAATTACATATTTATTCAATAAGCATAAATAAATCATTGATTGCATGTTTTGACATGATTAAGTCAATCGATTCTATCGAAACTGACGGCAATTTGCCATTTTACTTTAGTACCACAATTAAATTCTCAAGAATCACTCTTACGTACAACATTATTAGATGGTTATGTACTCGAAGCACGACCTGTTGTTAATACATCAACAGTGACATTTGTTGACGTCGGTCTAACGATAATTCAAATCATGGACTTAGTAACCTTGTCAAATGTTTTTCGTTTGTCGAATGATCGTGTAATTTTAGGACGAACAAAATCAAGTCATGACAACCAATGTTCAAGTAACATTGAAATGGGAAGATGAACATTTGAAATGGACGCCCGAAGATTTCGATAATCTAACTCGAACTGTTTTTTCTGCACATGAAATTTGGACACCGGACATTGTTCTATTCAATTCAGCTGATGTTGCTTATTCACAACAACGTGAACATTATCTCTTAACTGCACATTGGAACGGTACGATCGAATGGGTTTTTCCCGATGTATTTCGATCGTATTGCGATGTTGTTATTACTTATTTTCCATTCGGTAGAATTTCGATTGAAATCAAACGCAAATCAATTGGATTTGCTTTGTGTTTAGATAAACAAAATTGTACATTAGAAATACAATCGTGGTCACGTCCTTCACATGAATTATTAGTTCGTCATCAACCGCAAAATATGCGTCAAAAAGATCAATATATTCGTACGGAATGGCAAGTCTACGATATTGACGTACGAAATGAAACATCCAAACGTTATTTTTGGTTAGTTTTTCATATAAATATGAAACGTAATTATCAATTTTATGTTAATCATATGATATTTCCGTTTTCGATTTTGTCATGTTTAACATTATTTGTATTTTGGCTGCCACCTGATTCAGGAGAGAAAATCACGTTAACAATCACCATTCTTCTTGCATTAACAGTTTTTCTTGAATTAATTTCTCATTATACGCCCAAAGCTTCATCAAATCTTCCAATTATCGGTAGATAACAACACTTATTTGACTTTCGAGATAAAAAATATCGATTTTCTAGGTATTTATTTCAATGTAAATTTAATTCTCGTTTTAATTTCCGTTGTTCTCACTGTTGTTGTCCTCAATTTTCACTATCGTGGTCCAAAAAAGTCTCGTGTACCACGTTGGTGTCGTCGAATTGTTATGGATAAAGTCGGTCGTTGGCTTGGTTTTCATTTCATCAGTCACGATCAATTAGTTTCTTCGCAACCGTCAGCGAAATCACTCGCTCGACGTCGAACTGACTCGAATGGTGACACCAATCTCGATCGTATGCACACGAAAGTGAAATTGCCACTTCTCAATCGAACAACAACCGCCACATCCGACAATGCAATCGATGATGACGAAGGAGATTGTCAAGATGAATCAACAACGAAATCATTTCAACAACAAACGGTCACACATAACATCGAACAGATTCTATTGCAAATGCAAACACAGTTCGATCCAAATCGAATCGATGATGAACAGTTAAAAGTATCGATTCTTCGCGAAATTCTCGAATGTCAACGTTTACTATTGACGATTCACGTTCGCAAACAAACCATTCATTCACATGCAAATTATGATATCTATGAAGAATGGAAGATTCTTGCGATTATTGTCGATCGAATTTGTTTTATTTTCTATTTGATTAGTATGTTAGCAGCATCGATTATCTTCTTTGTTCGCGAGCCAATACTCCGACGAAATGGTTAGAAAATATACTATCGTTTCACTTTATATTTTCGACGAAAAAAGAAAAAGAAAAAAAATGTTACGAATTTGCAAGAGTAGTTGAGAGAAGTTCATTATGAAAAATAAATGAAAAACAGGACACATACTATGTAATTACATATGAGAAGTAAATCTCAATAAAGGAAAAAGACAAGAAGCACGTACAATCAAGATTTCGGTCGTTTTTTCTCGATAATTTTGTCTTGTGAAGAGTAACTTTTGGGCGATTGATCTGGAGTCGTTAGTTTCCTTTTAAATGCTTGTCGTGTGACCATTCTGAGGAGAGATGATTGATTTTCACCAGGGCGTAGGACCTGTATGATGAAAAGGGCACGTTTTTATTTATTCGAATGTTTAATATACAAAAAAAAGAAAGAAAGAAAGAAATGAGCAACACACAGCTTTTTATGGCGATTCGATGATCAACGAGCGACGATAGCAAATCTGTTCGATTCTCACCTTTCGATTTGATGGTGAGGAATTTCGGCACGGTGTTGTCCAAAGATTTTGTTCTTCAACTGGCCGAAGATGAACAGCTTGATACCACTTCGGTAGAAGACGATATTCTTGATGAATCATTCGATTCATTGAATTGTTGAGATCGATCGCACGGACAACATGAGCATCGAGTTTCGTCGGTTGAGAACTTTCAAAAAGAAAAGAAATCAAAGATTTAATTAGCAAACTAATAATAAATGTCTTTACCCAGCTAGGAAATAATGCCATTTTTCGATTTTTGATTTATCTTCTTTAAACATATCGACACTTAGTTGTGACGAAAACATCGATGAATTATTCGAAAGCGAAAGTTCTTGAATCGATTTTCTCGTTGTTTCATTGAGTAAATTCGATGATGAATAGAAATTATTATTTTGATTAAGATTCGTTTCGGATTGACATCGACGAAGTGACGTTGTTTCTTTGATAATCAACAGATCTGGCCATGAATTCGATCGAATTATTTGATTTGTCGATTTCAATGATCGACGCGATTGTTTGCGTTTCGGACAAACAAGTCCAATCAGACTGAGTCGTGATGCTGGACGAATTTTAGCCGGATAACGTTGACATTCATATTGATTCTGTTGAATTTGATCGATTAATGCGCAACCCGATGAACTTAAAATCAACGTAAAAACCATCGTCAACGAATTTAAAAGAGCTCGATTGAAGAGTGATAAGATCTTCTGATTTTGATTTGATAGATGTTGTAATTGTTGAATGATGTTGATTTTGATGGTAACGAGAATATTGTTTGGTTGATTGACAAATCCACCGGATTCGAGATGTTGCCGATACGAATGATTGAGCGTAAAATCATGCAAATTCAAATGATCGGCTAATGAATAAAATAATTGAATTAATTCTGAGAGAGAATTTAATACTGAATCATTTTCATTTTTGGAGAGTTTCTCGTTCTCGGTGGATAAATATTGTGCCGAAAATTTCTCAAATAAATCAATTGTTTTCAATATTTGTGAATGGAGAATACGCTGTTGAAGATAATATTCTGTTAAACGAAGACCATCAGTCGATGATAAATTAACATAAGTATCAAGAAAAGGCCAATATTCACACCAGTTGATAGCGTATGTTTCGAGAGCATAAGTTCGAGCAATACGTTCGAGACCTTTTTCGGCATCACTACGAACGATATGAATTGGACTTTGAGGAGATGAGAGAAGATTCTGAGCACGACGCGCTTGACCACGAGTTGATGTGGAAACAGATGTATAAAATTTCATAGCCTAGACGAAACGAGTCGAAATAAATAAAATCAAAATTCAAAAAGCAAACAAACAATGTCATTTGTTGTTGGACCAGCAAATGCAATGAGCACCATCTCATTATCACATTCGATAGGTAGATTCGTTGTTTTCTGTTCGATTTGATTTAAAAATGATTTAAATGCCGTTTCATCAACCGGTTTTGATACTGTTTTTTCCATGGTTATCTTTCGATTATACATTGGAACATAATATTTCGCTAAATAAAAAAGAAAGAAGAAAATAAAAAGCAAATATAACGATGAGCTCTACATTCGAATAACTGTTGGATTTTTTTCTCTTTGGATTTTTCTTTTGCACGTGAGCAGATAATCTAAACGAAAGTAATCGATTTGTACAAAAAAATAACTAAACGGTTCAATTTCCTACTTCTCGAGGTGTTGAACCAGCTTTGTTCACAGCATCTCGACTACAACTTGGCTCATCGAGTAACGCACAAACGCAATCATAATGACCGAATTTCGATGCGAGATGTAGCGGAGTTTCGTTTTGCTGAAAAATCAAAGAAAAGATTTATGTAATGAGTTCTTGAAATATTTGTTCTGTTTTACCATTTTATCTGGCGTATTTAAATACATATCAAGAATGAATCGAATACGTTTTTGAGTTTGTTCTTCACTATCGTTTACATAGAGACGACGAATAAATTGAACATTTTTTATTGTTTTTATTAGTAATCGAATGATATTCGATTGACCTGAGAGTGCAGCAACATGCATACAATTATATCGAACTGAGATCTGAAGCAAAAACAGAAATCTATTGAGTGTTTATTCATCGAAATATTCGATTTACTTTGACTATGGTCGGCGAATCTCCACTACTGATTAAATAACGTGGATTCGTCCAAACTAATCGTTCGAATTCTTGTTCGTTGCCTTTATCAACCAGATTATAGAGTTTAGTTAATTCTGATGTTGGTACATCGCTATATGGTAATTTTTCTGCATCATTTGTCACCGGTTTAGTCACTTGTTCAATCGACATGTTAAAATCATTGTTTGTATTTGTATTATCACGTTGTTGTTGAAGAAAATGTTCGGCATCATTACGATTGGCAAATATTTTCACTCGGCTATTGTGTTTACTATATTTTTTACAAAGAGCAAAAGCACTTTTCATATCATCGAAGACGAATTGATTTTCAGTTGTTTCCACATTCGATGGTATCCAAACGGCGTAATAATGTGAAATAATTGTTTCTGTTTCGTTGTCAACATTTGGCTCATGTGTTTCATCATCATTGAGACAATCAAAAAATTGATCATCTTCATTAATGATTTGTTCTTGTTCCTTATTTCGAGAAAATAAATTACCCATAAATAAAGCTTTTTCAATTAATCACATCTGATGAAATCATCACAGGTTAACGAGAAGAAGGCGAAGAATAATATAATATAATATAATATAGCTGTCTATATTTTAGTTCGTAGATTTAACTGACAAACGAAAAAAATATCGATAGATATCGCTTCAGATCGATATATTCGTCTTACATCTGGCGTATAGAAAAGTTTTAGTTTTTGTCTTATAGTAAACGTTTATTTGGTATTTTTGAATGCTTTTGTCAGCTAATTGTACATATAAAAATAAGGAATGAAGAAACAGAATCAGAAAAACACAGACAAATTGACCCGAAAGCACTGTTGCATTATTGGAACAAAAAAAAAGAAGAAAAAAAACAGTTATGCTAACTTGTTATTCGTTTAAATACAATGAATCTCTTTGATCAGTTTCTAGATTACTAACAAGTTGATCGAATTCTTCAACTTTCGATTCAAATATACGTAATTCTTCGTTTAATTGATTGATTGTTTCATTAAACGATGGTTCGAATGTGAACGATTCAAGCATTGGAGGTTGTTGACATGAACGAATGAATAGAGCGAGATCATCTGTCGAATCACTTCGACCAAAGAATGGTTTGACTTCAACGAGAATGAAATCGTCCGGTGCCATTTCATTTTCAGGATCACCGCCGAGAAAATAATTTGCTTTCGAATTTAATTCTTGTTGCTGATCGCCTTCAAGTGAATTCGGTTGTTGTTGTTGTTGTTGTTGCATTATTAAATCAAACGGGAGATCATTATCATTTGAACGACTATAGGCACTCGCTTGAGGTGCTTGAGTTGTCAGGCCGGGAGTGGCAAATGCAGCGCGTAGTTTACTAAAGACTTTATCTGGAGTTCTAAAAACGAATAATTTCGAACATAGAGTGAACAGAATGATGATATACCCATGATTGGAAGACACTGAATCCGAACTTGCGTATCTTTGTTTTCCCATTCCAATTGGTAGACTTTTTGGTACGCTGGAGTTTTTCTCTGATGGTAATTGAGCATCTTGATCTCTTGAAAATGTACGTTTCATTTTTAATTTATATGTCTTTTTTGTTTTAATTGAAAAGTAGTCTTACTCATCGATTTGATTTGAGCTTTTTATTATTGGAAAATGATTATAATTCATATCTTTTTCAAATTGTGTCATTGCACTTGTGATTCCATCTTCAGTTGGTATCGTTGACATTGTCAGACGTGTTCGATAGGCAACATTCAACGCAAAACGTCCAATCGGCGTGACAACAGATCCGATCGTTCTCTTCGAATAATCATCTCCAAGATGACTTACCATCGGTTCACCACTGTACATCTTATAACAAATAATATATTTATCTGCTGATTGTTTACGAGATAGTTGATATGTTGGAGTTGCACGTGTACATGCCAATAATGAACGAAGAACAATACTCATACGATTGTAGATATTCCATCGGATACGTTGAGAACTGTCCGTTGTTGAATCATCGAATGAAATGCACCAAGTTTCTAATGGCACCGTGTCGCCATCAGCCGTTCGTAAAGATATTTCCACACAGAATGGAATATGTGGTGAATCGATGAGAAGACTTTGTGTACCTTCGAGACATTGTTTTGTATTGACAGTCACTTCAGGAATGTCTTTGACAGAAAGATAAAACTGAAATTTGCAAATCACAGAATTCGATTTGCCGAATAAATTTTCGTTGTTCAACTTTACCCAATCGCCTCCCGATTGTGCAGGCTTAGATTTGGTTGATTTTCGTTCGCCTAAACGTGATTGAACGATAATCTGCGCTGCTTTAACTAAGAAAAACGTGGTGAACTTCTTCAATTCATCATAATCAGTTTTATTCAATTGATTTTCAGTCATTATCTGAAAAAACATTGAGAAATCAATTTCAAAATCAAAGGCAAACAACAAAGACAAATGAAACACAATTGAACAATGATGAGAATTTGTTTTTGAGATTTACTCATGTTTGTCGAAAGGTACGACGAACAATTCGTTGTTCGAATAAATTCATCGATCCATTCGGAGATCGTCGTTCGATCAACAAGTTCAGGTAAACGTCCATTCGACACACAAGTTTTCCGTATCGAAACATCTGTCGGCAGATCGTGATAGAATTGTGCAAATAGAGTTTCGAAAGTAATGAATAGACAAAGTAGATTCGTTGTTGCCATGTGAAGAATCTAATTAAATTGAAATGAAAAAAGAAAAGAGACAATGGATTTTGTTCGTTTTGTTTTTTTTTTATTTGAATTTGATGGCGACGAAAAAGAAAAAAAACATGACCAAACTAGAGCGAATGTTTTTGGTTGTTTTCCTAATGAGAATGAACGAAGGAGTTTGTGATAATCTAATTGAAGAACAGGACAGTCTTGTTTTTCTTTTAATGAGCAGCTGGTTTTTGCATTTCTTCAGTAATACCGAAGTCACTTAGATCAACATATTCTCGTTCGACTAATTTAAACCAATGGCCTGAAAACAAAGATTTCATTTCGAATTTTCCAAATGAAAGAAGGAGAAAAAAAAACATTCTCGTACCGCAGTAACATCGTTTTGGTTCGCCACGATGAAGATGCATCCATTTTAAGTGATAGACATCTTCATTACCTAGGAGAACAATCGATTTCGATATCGAAAGAAACAAATTCACTGAATCTTACAGATACAAGCCATCAATCGTTTGTCGTTCGAACTTGGTAACAAATTCGGATTGTCTGGTGAACTATTTGCGATACGTTTAACCGGCATCATGTCGAAAGGATCATCGTATCCTTTGAATTTCTACACGAAATCATTTTAACAAATGAAAAACAACTCGATTGTGTTCTACAAACCATAGCGTATTCAAAACGACGTTTATTGAGAATGATATCCCATGGATTAGGAAAACCTTTGCAATCAAATCATTGAATTAATCTATCGAAAAAAGTTTCGTCTACATACGAACTTTGCCATCATCGGGTGGCAATGGTCGTTGACTCATGGGTGAATTGTTTGGATCATTGTCTGGTGTTGAAACAGCGACAGGTTCATCAGATTTTTTGTTTCCACCTGAATGGGATGATGATGCTTGACGAACGAGAGCTAAGCTATTGACACGAGGCAATGTACTGAGAGCAGCACAACGGCTACTAGCTGTCAAATGGGCTAACATGGTTTTTATTTGAGAAATGTGAAATTATCTTAAAAGAATGAAAACATGTGAGAAGAAGAACGATGGTAAAGCAAAAAGGAGAAAAACAGAAAATAGAAAAAAATGATGATTTCGTTGTTTCGCTTCTGATTGGATGTTAAGAGACCAATGATAGTCAATAGATTTATTTATGCAGTGCTGATTTTTAATTTCTAAATAATAAAAAGATTAATAAGAAAATTTTAGAAAATAATTTTCAATTTTATGCAAATATATAAATAAATACGTGACGAGTGTCAAGGAGATGTGCTAATAGCAACGAAATCAATAATGGACAACGGAATTATCTGTCAGAAAAAGTGTCATTAAAACAATATTTTCTCTTAGAATGCTGTTAATCAACAGTTTTTTTTATCTGATCATTATTTCTCAATTGAATCCAAGTAAATTTGATCTCTGTTCGTCAACTTAAATGAATCTCTGTTTACTTCTTCGCAGATTTTGTTCGATGTCAACGAGATTTTCCTAATCCGGCAATTATCGACCCGGGCCCATGCGCCTGCGACATTCAAGCGAGTGCCTGTGATGCAAACTGTTGTTGTGATCCAGTTCGTTATTTTCTCAATCCGAAATTCAATATGAAATCTTCGCTTATATCTTTAGAATTGTAGCGACGACGATCTGAAAGCTTCACCGGTTTGCCAATCGGGCCGTACCATTTATTCCTACTCATCGAATCCCGAGCAAAAACTCGAAACATGGAATTGTTCGAATGGTACTTCAGCAGCTCTCTACGATTATTTTCCATTCGTTTGCATACAAGTATGCCGACACACAGAGAAAAAAAATCAAAATGATTTCGTTTTCATTTTAATAGCTTAAACAAAATGAAATCGTCGGAGATTTCTATCCAATAGATAATATCACATTCATAAACAATGATGAAAGCACAGACGATCTACGACAATCATTCGTAAATGACTATCCACAATTATTTCAAAAAATACAACCTGATGAAGATACTCCATCGGCATATACTGTAGGATCACCAGTTCTCGCAGGGACATCAACAGGCGATCGAGTAGCATTGCCGGGAATATTAATGGGTTCATATTGCCAAGTAGACGCGCCTGTTTTGTTTGGAGTAGATCGAGATGTGACATGTACAGTCAATTCTACTGTATGTTGACACTTGTATGTTGAAACCGAACGATATATTGTTGCTTTTCATTTTATTAGATTCTTTGTACTATGATAAATGGTGTAACATCAATTTGGAGTGGTGATGATACATCATCAAGTGTAAATATTACTTTTTTCACAGGAACTTATACAACACCCCCATCACCCTCAACACCAAGTTCCTCTGAAGAATCTTATTTTCTCTCTGGATATGCTCAGAGTATCGATGATATAGCACATGAAGTGGGTAATATCGATGACTATTGTCCTGGTCATCATCCAATTGCACGCATTCAACGTTACAAGGGTATTTGCAATTTAACAACTCCATGTTCTACTTCTCCTCCATATTTTGTAACATGGACGGAATGTCCATTGAGAGATAGTTTTTCATATAAAGATATATCTGATAATTTTCTCCCTGGTTTAACTCCATCAACTGATGATGCAATTAATTCTAACGATTTCGATGCTGCTTCAAATGGAACACGTAAGTTTATTTAATTGTTCCTTCGTTTCTCTAATATTTATTATTTTAGTGACTTGTCCAAATACAATTCGTCGTGTTTTCTATCGTTTTAATTATTCGTCCATTACTAATATAATTTCAACTGTCGACGTGTATGTCTTAACAGATAGTTTAACACCCTCAACACCCTCAAATACTCGCATAACTATTCAATGGAATGATATTGACGGTGAAGTAGCTGCGAATACAACTGTTCCTCGGGGTTACAATAATGATGAAGCTCTCCGATTTTATCGTAATGGAGTTACTTCATATGTCGCATTTCCTATTCCAAGTAGATGTTCTTTTCAGGTCTTTTTTTGCTCTAAAATATTTGCTTAGATTCGGATGGATATTGTGCTAGTGATAATACTCCAACGACTCTCCGTTATAAACGAGACTTTTCATCATCTTGCTTTATTCAATTATTACAATCAACTTTAGGAGAATGTCATAAACTCAAGTTCGTCTTGTTTCTCTTTATCAACAGAATCAATTTCATCAATATTTTTCTGTAGATTGAATATGTATCTCTATTTAAATGCATTTTATGCACCAGCTACGGATGTTTGGACTTATCCTGATGGTAATAGTAGTACAATATCTATTCGGTACGTAGAAAATAATGGAAATTGACGTTTAATTCATATTTTAATTGTAGTGATGACACACAAGATTCAAATGATCTTGATCGAATCGATGTTACACGTAAAAACAATCGATTAAACTCAACTTATATAACCGATACTGAACTCAGTCAATCATCATACAAAATCTACGATACAACTGATTATTTGAAAGCTTGTTTCGATGTTCCATCGGGCATTTTCGTTGAGTTTGGTTATATTCGTGTACCGATCAGTTCTGATGTATCATTCGAACGTATTGTTTCCGTTCGATATACGTAAGATTTTTTTCTTAATCTCAACGAATAATCTCAAATAAAACTTTTTCGATAATCTTCAGTTACACGTATTCAAATTGGTCATTTGATTGTACTGGAACGTCTTGTGGCGATAGCACTTCAACACAGAAATATCTCGTTACATTTCAATCTTCTTTTGTTGATTATACAAAGTATTCGCAAAACGATCTTCTCCAATTTCATGTTGATTTTCTTGTTTTAGCAAATTATTGCATCGAACCGACACAACTCGATCTGATTTAACATCGGCTGATAACTATATTCAACATTTACTTTGGTTAATAACACCTGAATATAAAGGCGAACCAGGCTATCGAAATTATACGATTGCAATGATTTTAATATTCACCGCAATCGGTGGTGTCGTTCTACATATTTTGCTCTTTGGTTTCATGTGTCCGTTTTAGAGAAACTAGTGAAATGAACTCAATGTCTGTCTGTCTGTCTGTTTGTTTTTCTTTCTTTTAGAAAATGTTTATTTAAAAAAAACCGAACTAACAACTTTGTTTTCTTATGTTCTTGATTAGATCAGTTATATATGTATTAAAAAAAAAAGAAACAAGTTAAGAATACATGTTACTGGATTGTGTTGCTGCTAAACGAACCAATTGTTTGTTCGTTGTTTCAGTTGATTGAATCAACGGTTTAATTGCTGTTGAAATTCGATCTAGAATCTTTTGTAATAATTTCAACGCATCGGCATTCACAGATGAATGTCGTTGAAAAACAACAAGTACAAGCACCGGAATATTTTCACGATAGAATTTCGTAAATACTAACAGAAAAACAAAACAAATCATTGGTCTTTTATCCAAACATTTTCTTACATGCAGCTGAAAGACCTCGGATAGCATTTGGTGGTTCCATCGGTTTAATAACTTGACTAAGTTTATCATCAGTTGGAATGTTTTGCGATTTGACATAACGAACAAATAGATTGGCTTTATTTTCGAATTCACCGGCAATTGTAACATAATCCATGGCTAAACGTGATTGAATAATATAAACCGGATTTGTTGAATTGAAATTGGTGAATTTGAATTTGCTGAATATTTGTTCAGTTAATGGCCAAAGTCGATCGGATTTAATCGATGATGTTAATTGAATAAGAACGAATGATGATGACGACAAACGATAGATTCGATTGAGACTTTGAGTTGAATATTGTTGACTTTTAATTTCATCGAATGATTTCGTTTCACTATGATCATCAGTTGCATAGCCAATCAATTCAAGATTATAATTACTTAGAATATGTGTAAAAGCAAATGCTAAACAAAAATATAAATTCGTTATTTTCTTCCTTTTGAAGTCAACGTTTTTTTTTACCGGATGCAGTTGCACCTAGAGCAATTATAATTGATGAACAAGGTACTTGATTGGTTTCATCTCGCCAGATAATTGAAAACGGTAATCTATTGATGAGAATTGAATAGATTTTGAAAAATCAATCAATTCTAAATACGAACTTATCCGGATCTCGACTTGATCGTTTTTGATCTTCTTCATCACTATCGATTGTTTCGATTTCATCGGAAATATTTTCATCATAACCATAAAGTGACGACATCTCAAAATAAAAAGACAAAGCATATTATTATTTTATTATTAATACTTTATTCTCTATCGATTCTAATAAAAGTATATATTCACATATATATTTCTATTTCTATTCGAACAAAAAAAAATACAAAAATCTGACAGAAACAACAGAAAATCTTGCAAAATTGTTTTCAATCAGTTTGAGTTTGTTTCGTCACGCCATTGGTGGTTAATTTCACGGATAAATTTTCCATTTCTTGTTGTTGTTTTTCTAATAATGATTTCTTATTGATTTCATCAACACAAAAATGTACAAAACAACTAACAGGTATCCAAATAATCAATGAAAATGTTAAAATTATCCCGACAATATTGCCTTCCATCCATTGAGCATGTCGATTATTGTTCAATGCATTGTCAATATACGGACTCTTTCGATGTTTACTCGTGATTGGCACTGATGATTGAAGATCTAATGATTGTTTACAAAAAATATCTTGTTTGACAGGTTTTAGTGATGAATTGTAGAGATTTAAATGAGTAAAACAAAGATGTGCACGTCGTTTCAATGAAATCGGCAGTGTTTTTGGTAGGAGATCGATACAATCTTGAACAATCGGCGAAATATTTGAGTTAAATTGAAAGAATCTTCGTCGTGTACTATTCACTGAACATAATGTTAAATTCAAGCCCATCTGTCGAAGAAAAAGATAACTTGTTTTCATAAGAACATTGAAAAATATCGAATGATCTTGCGTGAGATTCTCATTTAGAATCGATAGGCCCGTATTTAAATAGACTTCTTCAGATTGATTATTATTGATATAGAATGGTGACGAACATACTCCACCGATATCATACGTATGAATCGATGATTGATACCCGAGAATCGATGTATCTTTTTCTTGATCTGTTGATAGCATTTCATGAACAAGACAATAATCTTTCGATGAATAAGCTTTCGTCTTCGAAATGTTATGCAAACGTTCGTACGATGAATTCGAATTGAGTTCGACGTGATTGATTAATGTCAAACGTTTTAATAGAAAACCACCGTATTCTTGATGAGTTAATGTTCGTAATAGGAAATTAAAATGTTCGATAATTGTGTACAAATGATAGATATTCGATGAAAAGGCATTTTCATACAGCATTCGATCGAGCATTAAAGCTAATGAGCAAAACGATCGAGTTTTATCTTCATTCTCGTTGGTTTCGCAACGAAGTGTTAATAATTCATAAACAAAATGTAATTTATATAGAATTAATGAATTTTTCTGATAGATTTCTTCTTCCTGTCGTAGATTTGTCCATAGACTATCGTTGACTAACTGAGAATAGAGTTGTAATAATTGTTTTTGAGAAAATCTTAGAATATTTGCTGAACGATTGTCTAATGAAAGATAATAATAATAGGTTCGGTTGTAATAAATGAAGATTTGTAAATAGGGATAACGAATGAGACTGACGATAGATTCGTCGTCGTTTTCTAACGAACCGATATAAGCAAAACGACGTTTAGTTTGAAATTTAATTGATTTATCGATTGAGATATTTGGAGAGAAGAAATTTTCATTTGTTTGAATGACAAGATCGAATGTTCGATTGCATAGACTAATCGATAGATTCTGACTTGATGAATCGAGAAATAAAGGCGAAATCGATGATTGATTACAAAGAAGAAATTTTCGAGATAAAAAACCGAATATTCCGGGCAAAAAAACAAGCAAAATTATCGCTCGAGTCATTGTTTGTTTCCTTTTTACATCTACAAGCAAAAATGCATTCAAATTAAATATGAAAAAAAGTTTTTTATTTAGTCAAATTTTGATCGATTGATTTTTAAATCTAAACAAATTTTATTTTCCTTGAAAAAACAAATCAAAATCAATTTCGATTTCCTACTTGTCAACATTCGCGTGTAAATCTCTCCAATAAAATACAAACCTACAGTCAAAATCATCGAACCAAGAAAAAAACCAAGCCGATAGATCGCTGACAGTTGATTGAGAACTGGATAAACCCACAGATTTATTTGTGTATTAAGAAAATGAATGTAATTTAAATAATGTAACCTTTTGTCGTACCCGAAGAAAAAAAGTACAATCGAATGAGAAGAAAAGTTTTCTTTTGTGCTCTTTACCAGATCGTATATCCAACGGTGATCATCAAAATACAAAGTAAACTGAACTTTCGCGATGGATAATTATGAGTATGAAGAATATTTTCGATAAATATCGAGATAACGGGTAGTGTGTGCTGAAAAAGAAGAGCGTAGATTCGAAAGTAGATCGATGAAAAAAAGAATACCATGGCGTGATTGAGAAGTGGAGGAAAGAATTGTTCGACTTCCTTGGGAAAAATTAATCTCCGATCGATAAAATACAATGTCCAGAAAGTCAATCCCACAAACTGAGAACAGAAAAAAAAACCGAGTGTCTTATCGCGAGAAGAAGAAGCAAAAAAGGAAATTATCTATCTACTGATGCCATCGGGAAAGCAACGGCAGCAAAGAGATGATCTCGGATCGTTTGTAATTTGTTCGTTCTTTTCAATTGCTTCGTATTTGTACCAAAAAAGAAGTTTATCATACAGATGAAATAATAAAATATTTGAAAATGCTAAATAACAATCGAAAATAGACGTTACGAATAGTTTTTCTCTTTGAAAGATTTACTAGATTCAATATAGTGAGAAATTTATATCTTCCTCCAGGCATTGTTAACAGATCAGCTAACATGATTCGTTCATCATCAAATGAACAAGCCCAAATCATCGTACAACATGAGCTAGCCGATAAAGCGAAACCAATATAATCTCGTAGTGACATCAATCAAAATCTGAAACGAAGCAAAAAAAAGCATTAGACTTGTTCGATTTATTCAGAAAAGACGAAAAGAAATCAACTAAGTTTGTATAAAAAAAAAGAATGAAGAATCAAATTGATAGGAAAATTGGTCTATGTACATGAACAAGTGAATCTCAGTTGATCTAATCAGCTGCGGCAAGCACACGTTGTTTGGTTCGAGTCGGTTGACGTTCAGCTAGAAAAACAAATTCGAATCAGAAGAACAAATTCAAAAACAAATTTCGAACTAGTTGGTTGATGTTGTGGAACATCTGGTAAATTATGCAGGTCATCATTACGAATTAAGTCTTCTAATTCAGCTTCGACGTCTTCTTCATCAGCGTCGCTCAAACCACCAGCAAGAAGATTTGATACTTCCTAAACAAGAAACTTCGATAAACCAAAACCCTCTAATTCGAATCGTACTTTTTGATATTCAATCGCTTCACGTGAATCTTCCATTAGTGTTTCTATATCTTCGAGTTTCATGAGTTCATTCATTTTCTTCAATGCGTCAGTTCCTTGACGTAAACTACTGACAACTTTAGCTTGAACTTGAGCAAATTCTAAATCATGTGTCTAAATTTCGAACACAAAATACATCGGATATGTTTTCTCGTTTGTTTGCAAAGCTTTACCATTTGTTCGACATTTTCTAATAACCGTTCGCTTTTGTCTAATTGACTTTCGAGGAATTTCTTCTTTCGAAGTACAAGTAATGCTCGACTAAACAACAGCCAAACAAAACATGAAAGAATATCTTTTCATTCATTTATCATTACTCCTTTTGTCCATTTCTAAGCAACTGTTTGGCAACTTCTCGTTGTCGTTCAAGTTGGCTTTCGATTCGTTTTCGATTTTGATTTAACTGATCTCGTTGTTGTTTCAATTGCTAATTGAAAAAAAAACAAAAAATATAATTAAAATCCTTCGTTTTGTCTCTTTACAAGCACTGCTCGATCTTGTTCGGTAATCGCCGGTTGTTTTCCGGATCGAGGCTGTTTTTTTCCGAAAATATTTCCCATCTAAAACGATTCAACGACATCAAGATATATATTTCTTTTTTTCTTTCTTGTGTAACAATAAAAATCAAAATGTTTTTTTTTTCTTTCCAATAAAATCTATTGTTTTTTGCTTCCCCACGAAAAAAATCCTTTGACATAACCAGTAAGACCGGCCGGTTGTCCTTGAGCTGCACTCGCTGCTTGTCGTTTGCTTTGAACTTTATCGTCTAACGAAGGCAATTGAACATGATTCAATGCCAAATCAAAAAGAACCGGTTTGCATGGAATTGATTTGAATGGTGGTGGTAACGAAACAAGATTCGCTCGATTTTTGTTGGCAATCGACACGTCTTCGAAATAGGTCTCCAAACGATCGATTAAAGCCTAGAGAAAGGAGAATTATGCGAGGAGAATGAAGAAAACGAAGATGAATCGAACTTTTTTCTCGAGTTCTTTTTGTTCCTCGGGCGAGAGAACATCGTCGATCGATTGTTGATTGGAACCGACTTTGGGCGATGCACTGCCGAGTGGCGTCGATGTTGCTGATGTTTGAATTTGGTATTTAACTTCGTCGAGTTTCGATTGAATGAAATTGAATTCATTTAATAAAGACTAAAATCAGAAATTTCTTCTTCGTTTTTTTGTTGAAAAAGAAATTTACTTGGTAATTAATTTCACTAGTTTTCGGTTGTTGACCGTCGCTGACGATTTTCTTGGCTTGATCCATGTAGATTTCGCTTTTATTAAGCAACGCCGCGGATTCTTTGAAACGCTTTTGTTGAACAAATGATATTGCGATGTAAAAAGCTCGGCAAGCTTTGTAAACAATCGTTTGAAACGATACATCGGATTGAATTGTTTTATCATTTTGAAGAGCTGGTATTGCGAGAATATCATTCAAAAACTAAAGAAAATTCAACGATAAACAACCGAAAAATTAATTTGTTTAGAGATTTACTTGTAACAACAAATCGTACATTCGAATAATATCAGCCGGTTTCGTGACTTTCTTCGATTGATTATCATTTTTTTCGTTATCGACTGTTGACGATTTCCATATTTGTTGTTTACCATTGTCGATCATAGCTAAATTACGTTCGATCATCTTCGACAAACGAATCCAAGCAACGTAACTGTAAAGCCAAACGCCATCGGAGAGCTTTTCATTGCTTTCACGTGTTGTACCAGCTGAAGCTGGAACGGGTTTGAATGACTAGAAAACGAAAGACAACGAGTTTTTGTGAGAAATTTGAATCAAATAGAATGTACTGGATCGTTTTTAAGTTCGTCTTTAACGAGTTGTAAGGTTTCGACAGCGTCTTTGAGAAAACTTTCGTAAAGACTCATTTTCGTATCGAATGAAACATCAGTTTTCTGAAATTGCAAACCAAATGTCGATTTTATTCTTAAAGAGAAACAGAAATACAAACTTGAATTTCGTTTTGAAATTCTTGTAAATTGAGAAAGAATAATCGAACTTTTTCATTGGACACTTGGACTTTACGTTGTCGCCAAGTAATCTCCGATATCGACGATGTTTGTTGTTCATGTGTTTCACTGAGAAATGCCTAGAAAATCATCAATCGATCGATCAAGAAAGGGATTCAACATGTTTTTTTTTCTTTTCGTTTACATCGAGTACACGTGTCATTTCAGGATCATCAAGTGCTGCTTTCGTTCGTAGATTTCTTAATTCTCTTGCTGCAGTTTTATCTCCGCTCTTATATTGACAGAATCGAACATTCGTGGTTATTTCATCGATACGTTGATCGAGCATTTGTTTATCTTCTTCACTTCGAACACCGGTTTTTAATTTATCATAAATTGCTCTACGCAAACAAAAACAAAAGGCAAATCAAAACTCAAAGTTTTCGATATCAACGAACTGTGCTCGAACATAGAATTGCAATGCATCATTCCATGATTGTAATTCGAATTTCAAATGACCATTCATAACAGCTGTATATGCCTGAGAGCGAAAACAAATGAAATCGAAGCAAAAAAGAGCGATTTTCTCGTACTTGAACTTCGAGTTTAGTTCGAGCATCGCATGTTTTTTGATTGTTACATAATGTTTCGAGTTGTTCGGCATGTTTGACGGCTTTACGAAGACGATTTAAAAGATGGAATTTCTTTCGAGGTTCAGTATTGGCTTCACCTAGAATTAATCGAATCTTCGATGAATCGATTGAATCATCAGTTCGATCTACTTTTTAATTGCATTGCGTATGCCCATGCACGTTCACTGCAAATCAATGGTAATAGAAGATAACTGAAACAGCAAACGAAGTCAATAACTGAATTCGAGAAAATCGGTTGTTGATTACCGAGAATCCTTGGCAACGAGTTCATCGGTTATGATGGGTTTTTGGAATTTTTTTTGATTACCATACGTTAATTCAAGTGATTTACGTATACGTCGAAGTCGACGAGAGCAAAATGAACTAAAAAATGTCGATAAAAATCTCCTTGTCATCGAATAAAAACGAATACTTACCGATATCGTTGGTAATCACCATGTCGGAGACCATGTTGTTGTTGAGCAAGACGAATGATTCGAAGTACTACGATAAACAAACAGCATTGGTGAGAAATCGCGAAAAAAATCAATTTACTATCGAGTTTTAACGGAGATGGAGCCTTTACTGGCTGACTCGGAACAGTTGCACTTGTAGTGTCAGAGGGTGTCGGTTGAGACATGTTTTTCTTAAGACTAAAATCAATACTGTATATCTAGAAAAATCGAAATCGAACTCGTTCTTCAAAAGATCCAATCTAGTTCGAATAGAGAATATATTATATATACTATACCGACAACACGACATAAGAAAAAAATAGAGAAAAGCATCGATATTATTGGTGCACGTCTTGTTTCACTGTTCGTTAGATGTCCCTAGCAAACAATTGCATTCGTCAGTCAATCTTATAGCTCATCGATTCAGGTTTAAAGTTTGTTTGTTTTTTTTTATTAACAATATTTAAAATGGCAAATAGATGCAATCGAGAGAGAAAAAAATATATCTATTAAATTGCCACGTTTTGCATTTGCTCTAATAACGACTGATTCGACAAAAGTTCGTTTTCCGTTTGCACCATGTAATCTTGTTGAGCATTTAAGTACAAATCCATATACCGTGTATTATGTTCTATTAAATAATCCTAAATCAGAGAGAGAAAAAAAAAGCTATTTTTTGAAAACTATTTTCTCCGTTTGATTAACCTGCATGTTTGTTTTCGATTCCATATATTCAAGAAGAATATTATAAGCTCGATTTTCAATATCTGATTGATCATAGAGATCTAGAAAAATAATCGAATATGAATTTAATCGAATACTAGCCATTGTAATTTTACCTTGATTAGTTAAATATTCAATAATATCCGTTAATAATTGATCATAATTTTCCAATACACCATCTGTATTCTGTTGAAGATCGTCGAATTCTTCTCGATTGTCTTCATTAAATGAAACCGAATCAAATTCACTATTCTCTTCATGTCCATTATTTGTTGCTGTCGACGATGTCGAATGATACTGATGTTGTTCATCATCGATATCACCGTCACGTGCCGATAGATTTGAAACTAATAATTGACTATGGATATTCGTTTGCATGTCATCTGTAAAACGCAAATATTGACATTCAAGTTGTTGATTGAGATCATTTAAATGAGTTAAATTTTGAGTTAAAATTTTCAATTTATCTAAACGTTCATTGGACAATTTGATTTCCTTTTCGTTCTCATCGAATTCCGAACGAAGATTAGTTAATTTTAATGTTTCATTATTCACAGTCTAAATCAACAGATTTTCTCAATGAAAAATTGTCCGAACGAACGAACGAACGAACCTTTCGAAGTTGTTCGCATTTATTTTCTAATTCTCGAATTTGTTCAAGATTTTTATCAGGGGCTGAACTTTGTTTTCGTCGACTTGTATCTCTGAAAAAAAAAATTCGAGAATATAAATTATCAATGGTTTTGTTTGTTATTTACTTCGATAATTCAACGACTTTCTCGCCAAGTAAACTATTTTCATCGGACAAACGATTCGAATTTTGTTCGCAAATTTTCAATTCATTTGCGAGATGATTATCAACTTCGAGTTGAAGAGTTTCCATGAATGCACGCTAAAATCAATGAAATCGATTTCTATTTTGAAGAAGAATTCGTCTTCGTACTGTTGTTTGAAGATCACTCAAATGTTTTTGATAAGTTTTTTGTTTCGCCCATAGATGTTGCCAAAGTTTTTTATATTGTTCAGTTAGAAAGACTTCATAGTTCGAATAGCATTCGTATAAACGATCGAATTCTTTCAATTTATTCGATGAACAACCTAAAAGAATATTTTCGTGCGAGGAGAGAAAGAGAAAAGAATTTACTATTTGAAACAATATCATTGAAGTCAAAATGGGGAATCGAGATGAAATCATGATCATTCCAAACGAATTCATCAAGAAACGAATTCTTCGTTTCCGAATAGAGATAGATTTCGGATGGAATCGGCGAGAAATAGGAATCGAGAATTGTTTTTTGATCGATCAGAACATGATCATCGATGTCATCTTCTTCGTATTGTGTTTGATAATGTTTCGAACTGAATCCTGTTGAATATCGATGGCGTTGTCGAGTCGAAAGTGATTGTGTTCGCGGAAGAATATCTTCGGTTGATGTTGTTGGCGCAGCAAGAACAGGCGAATGAACATGTTGACCATGCACGCACGATGCTGATGCGCAACGTTGTCGTTTATCGTTCGTTGATGTTGGCGAACTGTCATCGTAATGTTGATGTTGATGTTGTTGCTGATTGTCGAGACTATGTTCCGATGGTGAAACGTAGAAGGTCGCTTGACGTTGAGGTGTTGTTACAGTTAGAAGTGTAGCATCGTAACGACCGAGGAATTTTCGCCAATGAGATGGTAAATCTGAAGAAATGTTTTGTCGTAGGAAAAGAATTAGGGAAATAGTTTACTTTGATTGTAAATCGATGACATTGTATCGATCACGGATTTGATAAATGCTTGATGTTGATTATCAGAACGTCGAATGATCGGCGTCGATGAAGCTGATAATGATAGATCAGTTGTACTTGGCAATTCGGGCATTGTTTTAACTGCACGAATATCAGAACCGAGTGCAGGAGATGGTGATGGTAGAACATTAGGAATGGATAATGCATTAGGATTTGTATTTGATGAAGTGCTTTGAGTTGAACTTAGTTCGAAATCTGGCGTTGATATTGTTGTTGCTGGAGTTGAAGATGAGCCGGGACGTACCCAGGATTTAACTTTTTCCTGTGAAAGATTTTGTTTTTTTTAATTAAAATAAAGAAGAAGAAAACAAACTTTGAATTTTTGAAATGGTGAACTACCAGCTCGTTTTGATGCCATCTCAGCTAGATAGAATAATTGAAAATATAATAAATAAAACATGAAAACGAATCTTCTTACATGGCGTTGCAGTTTCTATTATATTTCGAAGTTCCTCAGATGATGGATCGATTGATCTCGTTGGTGATTGTCCTAGAAAATATCATTCTTTTCTTATCTTTTGTTTTCTTCTTCTCGTTATTCTTACGTTTAAATTGTCCAAATGGTAGAATTCTTTTCATTTCTTCATGCATCCAATTGACATTTATCGGCGATTCTCGACCGAATAACGGATCTAATGATAATTTTCTCGCTTCATAAATAACATAATACGAATCCTGTTTCAAACGTTTGTCTTTATCTAATTCACGTTTTCTATCACTATCAATTAACCGTCGATTAAATCTCACACGTTGAAACATCGGAATAAAGATATGTTCGAATACATCCATATTTTCATTGCGTTGAAATTCTCGTTGAATATGATATAAAAAGTTACACGGATATGCTACGTAGAGCGTATAAAATAGAGCATGAGCCGATTGATTGACAATCCATAATTGAACGTTTTCAAGTGAATCTAGAAGACGAATCGAGAACGAGTTGATGAACAAGGAGATTAGCTTACGAGCGTTAGTCTGAAGTGAGAGTTGTCGAAGAACTGTTAGATTTTTAAAAAGATATTTGCATGTTGCTTTGAAAATGCTTATTATCGCTTCGGTATGTTGAACAATTTCACCTGGTAATGTTGCAGTTAATGCAGCAAAGAAATAACAAGCTTGTGCTAGAATATTTGGATCATCTTTATACTAAAACAATAAAAATCATTTACAGAAATGAATGATTATGTATTGATTGTACTTTAGTTATTGCTTGAAGACAACTCGGAAGTACGACATTGTCTTTAACAAGTGCTGGTAATCCAGATACTTGATTATGTATAATTAAACAAAGAATACGAAAGACTTTCATTGCATGAGCGACCTTATCTTTGTCTTCAGTTGAATGTAATTCCGTATTGGATAGATTTACTGAATGACGATTGCAAGGTTTGAGACCTTGTGTATTCAAATGATCCATGAGAACCTTTGGAAGAAGAAAAAAAAAAGACGAGATGAATCAATTGACTTTGTGATGATTTACTTTAAATTGTTCTTTTCCCACTTCACTGAATTGTTTGATGACTTGTAAAGCATTTGATGATTCAGTTTGAAAATAATATTCGATCAATTGATTGAGTACAGGTTGACTTGCTTGTTGACATTCGCGTAAGAGAGATTCGAAAATAGTTTGCCGAGCCGAAACTGAGTCCCGCTTATTATCAAGTGCGGAAATCATCTGAAACATAAAAGGACAATCAATACAGATGTTCGTTTTCACATTCATTATTTATCACTATAAAAGAAAAGTAGTGCAACTCGTAACATTCGATAGAAATATGAATATATTCGTGCTCGTTGCTTTATTTTTTATTACGCCTTTGCAAGCAGCGAATAATACGACTTATCATTGGTCAATTGGCAGTTTAATTATTGTCGATCCAGTAATTCAATTTCGACTGGATATTTATTCGCCAACAACTCCTGGCTCGTATCCAGTATTAGTATTTTTACCAGGTCTTGCTGGTCTAGTTCCAACACCATGTTATAATTCGATGGTAACAACAATTGCCGAACAAAACGTAATTGTAATTGGCATATCGAAAATCGAAAATATCAAACCAGAGAAGATCGTTGTTCATCTTGGCGAATTTCTCGATTGGGTTGTCAAACCAAATGATGGTGCCGCTCGTCTTTTCTCGGAACAAACATCAGTTCATAGTGTCATACCCGATACGAACCGGCTTGGCTTTCTATCTCATTCAGCCGGTGCTCATCCACTTGGTCAATATCTGAATGGTACATGTGGATCATTGAAATTAGCTATTATGATGAATCCTGTTGATGGACTTGATCCATTCGGTATCATACAAGATTTTATAACACGTAAAATTTCAAACAAAAGAAAGCAAATAAGTAAACATTTGTTTTTACTCAAGATCCTCCCACTCCACTTCCATTTCGAACGCCAACACTTATCATAAGTGCAGGTCTTGGTAATCGTTAATTTCAAATTTGTTTTTCTTCATCTTATCAATCTACCTTTCACCTTGATTTAGATAACGATTCGGTTGCGAAAGCCATACCACCTTGTGCACCAAATAATATGAGCAACGATCGTTGGTATCGTTCATTATACGGGCCAACATTTCTCATTAATATCACTGACTATGGTCATGCTGATAATCTCGACGAGCCATTTCATACAGCTAGTAAAACCATTTGTCGATCATGTAAAAATGATGATTGTAATTTACAACAATTTAAATCCGATGAAGCCAGTTTAATCACAACATTTGTCAACGGAATATTCAATCGTAATCTTCAACAAATAAATATGATTCAGAATCCACAGACTTTCGTCAAAAGTCATGTTTCATCGAAATACGATCTTCATAATTATGATTATAAAACCGGTGGACCAGGTGGCTTTTGTACACATGATTAAAATTCGATCTGAAGAAAGATAACGTCTTATTTTCAAATTTAAACATGCGATGTTGTTTTTTATTTATTGAAAATGAAACGAAACGATATAGATACTCTATGCAATGATCACAAGGATTTTATCAATAGAGAAAAGTAGAAAGGATCAAATGAAGTGTTTTTTATTTTATTCTTGAAATTTAAGGACGGATTTGTGTTTAATCGACTAGTTTGTATTGAATGATTGTCCATTTTGTAAAATTTCATTTCACTTTGCAAATTTTTTCATACTCGATGATCTCTAGAAGCCAAAACATATGAGAATCAAACTCATTTTGATGAAGAAAATAATCTACCGCGAGTGGTGGTCGATTTAATATCGATAGATCGTATCGAGTTGTTAAATTGACTGACATATTATCCGGTTGAATAGGCAGTAATTTCGAAATAGTTGATGAACTTTCATTATTAACAGGTGTTTCCTCAGGTTTACGTTCGTTCATTGAAACATGATATGATCGTGTTGAGACTGTACTTGTTCGATCAGCAACATCACTTGGACTTTGCTTTCCAAAGACCATCATAACACGTTGTCGTTGTTGTTGATCAGACGCACGTTTTAGTGTTGGCTGTATAATCGGCGGTTGAATCGATCGAATATCGAGAACACTTCGATGTTGAAGGCCAGTTCCTGATGATTTTGGTCGACTACTAAATGGTCGTGGTGTACCGATTAAGCGTTCATTTACTTCAAAGAAAAAAAAATCATTCGATTGAGAAAAATAAATAGTTTTAGTTACATTGTGAAACTAATCGATTTGTCACAAACGAATTTGAAATAACTTTTCCTTCGTCATTTGAATTTGTTCCCATTGTTCGATTGAGTTCGATTTCACCCTCGGTATCCGTTGGTTCTTGAGCATTGACTTCCTTTGTTTTGAAAATTGAAAAAAAAATAATAAATTCTTATTTCTCAGTGAAACATACTTCTTCAACACGAGAATGCAATGTTGCACCATGATAATTCAATGATGGAACATTTATCGATGATTCTCGTTCAAGACCTACGGAGAAAAAAAACAATAAATCTATTTGACAATAAACAATCCAGGTCAAAGGCACTATTTAATCGTCGAAGTAAATATGTTGCGGTAAATGCATCTCGAGGCTCGTTTACCAAACTTAATTCATGAACTTCTGTTGGTTGAAACGATTGTAAAGAACTGTAACGAGCTGGATATTCTGAAAATAAATCATTTATATATTTATTCTTGTGATGTTCGTTTCGAGAAATTTTTTAGAACGAGTCAGAATAAAAATAAATAACCGATCAAATGTCAAAATAAGGCGTGTCGCCACATGCATATTTTCTTTCGTTTTCTATTTGTTTATCTCATCTTTCAGCTGGAATCTAGCGGCATCATCTTCTCTCCGACATACATCATGCTTAAATCTCAAAATACCTTGTCCCGATGGATTTTCAGACGTATGTTGTGCATTGGGAAAAATAGAAGAAGATGTTAGTAAGACATCACCATCGAAAATTTCCGATGACGATGATTGTTGTGGTTGTTGTTGCGGTTGAGGTATGATAGTTTGTTTATCGCGATCATCATTTTGTGTATCACGTGTTAGAATTTTATAATATTCAGCCTAGAAGACGAAGAAGAAGAAGGAGTACGAACAAACATCACACAGAATTTTTGTTAAAAATTAATATCAAAATAAGGTTTTTTAAAATCCCACCTGATTTACATAGATTTCTCATCTGTTGCTATAAATTATTTTCAATAGAAATGTCAAGTGAATGTCTCTCTCTTTTTTTTGTTATTTGAATCAAATACCTGAGAACGTCGTGATCGATCATCGCCAGTATTGACTCGATTTGTTGAGATTTGTGTTTGTGTTAACGATGGCCAACGATTTGCTCGAACATGTGCACTGTCCGATCGAGCCACATCACTGCTTACTTCTTGTGGTCGACGTGACGATAACGGTGGCATTGGTTTCGATAAATCACCCATCTAAATATATCGTATTCATAAATATCAAACTCAAGAGGAATTTCAAAGCAGAAGTTCAAAGCATTCTATCAGAGATTAGATTAGATCATGCGTATAAACGAGATTTAATATAGAAGAGGATAAGAATTTCATAAAAGAAGGAGAGTGTATTATTTTCTTTCCCCAAACTAAGGAGCATATTAGTTAATACCAATGGTAATTCATTCCGGAATAAATATTTATTTAAACAGGCGAAACATTTGCAAACGCGATAAGTAGCAAAACTACGATGTTTTCTTGTTTTTTGTTTGTCATCAATGTCATTCTAGAAATGATTTTTAGTTGCAAATATGATTGATTAATCTCTTTATTTTTTTCATTTGATTTCTTATTCGAAATGAACAAAGAATAAAGACGAGCTTGGCGTACGCGCTATACACTTACCTCCGATACAATACCAGTATTATTATCCTGAGTTTCTAGTGAATCCTTTGAAATCAAAAACAAAAAAAACGAATGCAACACGATAGAACAAATGTTAGTTCAATTGTGATACAAAATAACAGAAATCCAAAGGTCACCATCAGAGTGAGAGAGAGAGAGAGACAGAAACAATCGACCGCTTTCAGTGTTGGTAAATATCTGACTTACAATGTTAGGAAATTGAGAATTACGAGTTCTGGATAAGGATAAACCAACGCTTTTATTCTAAATTCAAATGTCGAATTGTGAGAATAATTGAACGCATAACACCATCGGATTACTTTTTCAAAATTTTCTTTATCGATTTCATTTTTTCTTTTTGTTTCTTTCGTTGTTTTTTCTACAGGTGCTTTCTTTCTTGTTTTCTTCATTCGAACCTAAACAATCAATCAATCATTTCAGCAACGAAAACATTCAAATTCGAATCTACTTTCGCTGCTGCAATAACTTCTAAATGTTTCGGTAATCCATCATCTGCAGATGAATCCGATCCAGCATCATCGCTAAATTATCCCCAAAGAACTTCCTCTTGAATTCAAACGAACAATTTGATTTCATACCTTGATTCATCATCCGAAGAAAATTGATCTAAATCGATATCTGCTAATGCAGCTGGATTGACACCACGTTGAAGAAGTTTGATTTGTATCGAATGTCGAAGATTATCTTCCAATTCACGTAATAATTTATTTCGCTAGAACGAGAAAAAAAACAACAGAACGAATTAATATTTTTATTCGAAATTTTCTCATTCGAACAAAACAAAAACAAGACGACGAAAATAAACAAGCAAAACAACATCGATTTATATACGGGAGTGACTACAGGACGAGAAGAATTAGCCGGTTTTTCTTTTCGTTTTGTGTTTGAAACTATTTGCGATTTTGATCGTTGTATAGTCGGTGCACTTTTAATATTACGCGATAGATTCGATTTATTTGTCAAACGACTTTTTGAACGTTTATCATCGTTCGATGATATTAGTTCTCGTTTGAAATCCACTCGTGTTTTACTTCTTCGCATGGGTTCATCACAAGTCAGAACAATATCTGTTAGATCTTCGTGTGTTAGTAAAGTGCCTTTCAATAAATCATTGTAAATTTCTTCATAATATTCTTCCTAATTTTATGAAATTGTGTTTTTTTTTGCTGTAGTAAATTAAGAAAAAAAACAAAGAAGAATGGATTCATACTTTAGTGTGATCAGGATCACAATAATCGAGTAATGAATCGAGAAAATGATAACCAATTGATTCGAGATCTTTAGTAGTGAAATGATGACCAGCTCGATCTTTTTGAGTTGATCCACAGAAAGTAGCCTATGTAAATTTATTGAAAATAATTAAAAAAATCTTGCAAAAGAATCGTCTCACTTCTAATGTATAACTATTCATAATTCCTAAAGACCACATGACAACACGACCAGTGCCTTCCTTATGTTTTTGAACTTTAAATTTCGATGAATAGTACGAAAACTAAATTAAAAAGAAAACTTCATCGTCGGAGAATTGCTTTCATTGTTTTTGTTTACGAACTTTCGATGGATCATTTTTCCATAGCATTGCTGGAAATATTCGTTCTTTCAATTTCTCATTTGGTAAATGTTTATTTTCACATCCATAGACAAATACATTCTGTTTTCTTGAATGTCCATGAAAATCACAATAAAGAACAAGTTCAATTTCATTCATAAATCTACATTCAATCGAAAACAAAACCTTTCAATCAACATTCGAAACAACATTCAATCCGTACCGTTTAATCATTTCTCTCGTATGCCATATCGATGGATAGGCATCCTTTAAAATCGTCTTATAATTTCGATTTAAATCTCGACCTGACAATGAACAACGATAATTTCCAACAATGACACCATCGGGATTTAACATAGGTATAATTTTAAATACGAAATTATCCCGTAGTAACTAAACATTCAAAAATAAAACGTTTTTTCTTTTATTTTGATTTTTACTTTTGCATCGGCTGAATCTCCGAGTAGAAAATCGAGTAGACCTTTCATCATCCACGATGCATTGGTTTCACCTGGATGCACTCGTGCAGTAACAACTACACCTTTTTTCAATTGTTGATCAGCCGACGTACTCGTATTATTAATATGAACTGTCGATGGATTCGTAATTGTTAACATGTAAATAAAATTACCAGCTAACGTTCGACAAAGAACTTTCTGTTTGCAATATTGACTTTTAAAACGATCGGTTTGAATTTCATTGAGATATTCCTGAGGCGATGAAATTCAAATAATGCAAAAAACAAAGTATTTCTCGGAAATATCTACTTGTAAATCAGAATAAGTGTATGGATAACAATGAGCGAAATAATATGTATCATTATCGTTCGGAAATTTACATGTCCAAGTAAGAGAATATAAACTCACTGATGAATCTTCAGGTGCTCTAAATAGCAAATAATTATCTCAACTATTCGATTTAATCATTGAATTCTTCGTACGTTATATTATTTCTGTAATAAGCAATCTCTTCTCCCCATCGACGCCAGCCGATATTTTTGTTTTCGGCATCATTAACACTGTACATTAAAGGTCTCATTCCGCAACTATAGAGACTTGTTGGCTAAAATAATCAACAGATATTCGTTTGAGTATACGTAACTAATTGAAAATCGAATGAATTACTTTGAAAAAATTCACAATCGTAAAACGATATCTTTTATCAGCTCGAATATTTTGCAAACGGAAATAAAACCATTGTGTATTTCGTTTTGTATAAAGATCATAACGGAGATAGAGTTCGTAATCAAATTCTCCACTAAACGAATGAAAACAAATAATTTTCTCAACTTGAAAGTCAATCGACCGAATGATAGAACGTACACTTGAACAGCTTTCATGAGATTTCCACTTTCAAAACGTGATTCGAATAAAACGGTCGTATCATCCGGACTTCGAAGTGGCAAAGCTGCTGGCCGACAACCTTCTCGATTTCCACCGATTCGAGAACGAATAAACTATTCCCGAACAAACAAAAAAATGACAAATATTTCACGCGTCACTTACATAACCGCATGTGTCTGGTGAATAATTAAATACTACTCGTCCGGTATTTTCATCGTAACTACGTGCCATAGGTCCTCGATCGATATCTAAAATTTCCACGAGTTGTTTTTGTATTTGTTTTTTTGTGAAATGAAAACGAACTTGATTTGTGAAAGAGTTCGGGTTCTTTTGGCGCAGTATCGATATGTTTTATGCGTGGCTCATTTAAAACTTCGATTTCAATCGGCCATCGAGGTTCAAATGAACATTCGTCATTCGGACCTCGACCATTTAAACCGTACGGAATACGAGCTGGTCGAATCGGCTAATTAAAATCACGTAAATATACATTATCTTCTATCAACAATTCACTTACAGCTCGAGGATCAGGTGCAAATGATTTCGGTTTATATTCTAAACAGAAATCGATTTTTATATGTGAGCAAAAGAATTTGATTTTTATATTTTTAATCTATTTCATGCAACATTCCTCCTAATAGATTCTATTTTTACCAGTTTCAATAGGTAAAATAAGAGAAATTCGATTAGTTAATCGACTATCAACTGAGAACAAAAGATGAATGAAAGGAAATTTTTCGAAAAGTGGATAAAAACACACCAGAAGATCTATCGAGAACATTCTTCGAATTCAAATATTCTGTAAAAGAAAAACAATAACATCGATTTTGTTTTGTTTTAGTTTGAGTATTGATTGATATTAAAACAAACGTAAAACAACAGATTCACATACTTCCGTTAGTTTCTTCATCTGAACTCGATTCGGAATCACTCGATGATGATATTAATTGTGGTTTCGACGGAATAAAACCATATTTTTTAATCACTTCACCTCGACCTTCGAATTTCAAACAAAGAAAATAAACGTATTTTTATAATCGAAATAAAACCTACCCGAAAAATATCCATAATGCTGCAAATGTTTTCGCATAAAACTATCATACGGACTCTTAAAAGAAACCAAATAAACCAATATTCTTCTCATTTGCTTAATCCTACCGATATCAACGAGTAGTTCAATTCTCCAACCTCCATTTTTCGTTGTTGAATGTATTGATGTTTGTAAAAGAAAAAAAAAGTCAAGTATTCTTTTTAATATGTTGTAAACATCATCATCGAATGTAACTATAAAAAAAGAAAGAGAGAGAGAGAAAAGAAATATCCACATTCACAAGGTTCAAATAGAAAGACTATGAAAAGACACGAATAAAAAATGTTGTCGATTGTTTGTTACACGAAGTAGGAGAAGTTTTTTTTTTATTCAACAAAGAAACATGTATTTTTTTGTTAATAGAAACAAAGAAGCGAAAGAAAAACTTTGATTTATCGATCGACACATTTTCTCTTCTTTTTCTTTTCTCGTTTTTTTTCTTCTTTCATTCTTCGTTTTCTTTTAATTCTCTTTGTTCAAGACGTTTCTCGTGTTTGTTTATTAGCTATATATTTTTTTTCGTCAAAAACAAGCTCATTTTGATTGAAATGACAGTTTCAAGGACAGCGCCGCTTTTTCTTTCTCTCTCTCTCTCTCTAAAACTTTATTACTTCGCATAACAATCAAATTTAATACACTCCTGACTACGTCTAATAGATAGAACATGATACTCTCGCTTTCCTATAGCAACCATCTGGCCAATGAATACATGATGATTAGAGTATATATATCTTATATAAAAATTTAGCGACATCATCACATGCATTTTTATTCTTTTGTAGAAAAAGTAAATTAAAAGAAAACATTACAGTGCAAAGATAAACTTACTTATAAAAAAGTTAGATCAACATTGATGTATAAAAGGAAAAGAAATAACGTAATCATGTAAAATATAACTGATTTAATATGCAAAATTTATGTGTAAGTTCGACTCGAACGATGGAATTTAATCTAAGTAAATGATGTTCGAGTAGAATCAAAAAAAAAAGAAACGAGAACTCTCGATTGACATTGAGTTGAGTAAAACTAAAGTCAAATACGACGATGACTGTAAGAACAAAAAAAAGATTAGTTCACCATTTGCAGGTCCATGCAATATTTAGAGTTCATTTACTATTTATGTCCGTCAATGAGTGTTATACGCGTAGGAAATGCAGAATTACGTCATATTGATTTGGTTTTTTTTCCATTCGAAGGAAAGAAAATAAAAATCTTTGGTTTTTTTTCGTTTTTAGGAAAAAGAAAAACATGAAAATTTCCGCATGAATGCGCACGCTGCGGCTTTTTCAACATGTTTTGCGCACGAAAATATCGTATTGACGTATAGAAAAAAACAAATTGCTGTGCATATTCATTTGTAATTATGTCGAAAGACGAAAATGCAAAAGAGTCCATACTGAATTATGTAGAAAATTTCATTGACAAACGTGATAATGAATTGCGTGCAGCATCAGGCGACGAAGTCAGTGCTCCGGGAACGCCGAAAATATCTCGAGAATCCATAGTGATTAAATCCAATGACACTGATTTTCCGTCAGAAACCTTAGTAAATCAATTCAATTTTCTTTTCTACTTATTTGTTGATTTTTATAGGGCAGTCGAACGTCAACGTCTACGGACATTGAAAGTACAGAATTCAATCTCGATGCGGATCCAATTGTTGAAACAAAAGAAAGTGGCGAAAAAGTTTACAAACAACAAGTTTATTTACGACAATATCAACCGCCGACACCAGATCCAATCGATATTCAAGTTCGAGAAGTTGTGGTCAAACCGGTTGTACAACGACCACCGATTCATGTCTACGTTGGGCCCGATCAACAACGAGAACAACAACGTACACCATCGCCTATTCTCATTAAAAGTGCACCACCTGAACCGCCACCAGTAAATAACGAGCCTATTGTTTACAATAAATACGTGCCCATCGATTATCAACAACCACCACAACAAGTTTGCCCCATTACTTTTCATTTCACAGTAATACCATTTCTTTTTTTCATTGCTAACAGATAATTATTCATCGGTATCCTGAACAGCCGCCTAAACCTCGTCAGTAACCTTAAAAATTTTCTCATTCAACAATTTCTTTTCTCGTTTTAAAAAGGACCAATTGTTGTCGAACAATGGCTGCCAAATAAACCTGCACCTAAACGTGTTACTTATCATCGTGTTGATCAAGATGAATTCGTTCAACAAGAAACTCAACGACAACGTAATCGTTTCATTGAATACACAAAGCCGCATACAACTATCGAAGTTGAATACATTCGTTTGCCTGTAGTCAAAATCAATCCCGATGAATATCAACGTCGATCGAATCAATTAACACAACTCGATAGTGTTCGTTCCGTAACTCAAAATCCAAATATACTTAGCTGGCGAATCTAATTCTTCATCCTCTCCCACTCTCTTTTTCTCTCCTTTTTTCCCTCAATAAAAAAATAACAATAATAAAAAAATAATTCTGCTTATCGTAAAGACTTTATCTGACAATAAAATGAAACGAACGCGCCGAATAATTGGACTTGAATATGTCTGCAAATTGTGTTGAAATGACTTTCAAGAGACTTAAATTACAGTAACAAATCGACACAATGTGTGTCACGATTAATCGAGCAAAACAATTTTGAACTGTGATCAATTAGAAAATGTAGAAGAGGAACAAATAGCGGCATGTCAATCGATTAACACATGTAGACAGTCTGATAAATATCTTGAAGCATTGTTTTTTATTTCTTATCTACCTTCATTAGATTCGATATTCGTTAAATGTTTCAAATTGCGGTTCTCTTTAGATAGATATAAGATTGATATTGAAATTATTTTAAATAAAAAGAACATCTAATCGCATTTATCCTTGAATATCAAGGAGGAGTCTTATCGAATACGTTCATTTGATCAGATGAATGAACCAACGAACGCACACGCATATACATATGCATACATCTGTTATCGATATCGACTTTCTATTTGATAAACAGTTTACTGTGTGAAAAGAAAAAAAAAGAAATCAATTGATACAGATCGAGATCAATCACATCAGTATATACAATGTGATGCAATGAGACAAGTTTGCTTCTGTTGTGTTTACAGTCGATTTGACTTTTACATTTATAATTAACCAAGATCGAAGACAATCTGTAATTTTCACTCTTGAATAGTTCCATTCTGTGATTTTTCTTTTTGTTCTTAGTGACAATGACGACTTGATTCAATTTCGACGCTTGGGAATTTGCGTCAACTCTTTGTAGTTCATAGTGATGAAAAAAAAAGCTAAAGTGTTTAATCGTATATACGCGTATGTTCACACCCATTTTATTTACCAGAGACGAAAGACAAAGTAGAAATGTTTTCTTTTTTCAATGATGAGAGTTCTTTTTTTCTTCTTCTTCTTCGTTTCTGATATTTGAAAATAGAAGAGCGAGAGGGGAGAGAAAGAGAGAAGGACGTACATTTGAATTTTATGTGTGAAGGATAGAACGTAAAAGAAACTGAACGTGTTTTATCAACTAATCTTATTGTTTGCATACGCACTCACAAAATATCGATACTATCATCATCATCATCGTTTCTAATTTTATTAGAGAAAGTGGATATTCTATTCCAACATTCTTAGTCGAATGAATTCGAAATCAGGTAAAGTAAGAAGAAAAGAGTCAGATTTAAAAGAGCGTTAATTTTATGCAAATATCAAATTGTTTCCACTTGTTTGTCGTTGTAAATGCAGCAGATCTATTATATTTAATGAATATATTCTCTATTGACCTTCTTTTTACGCCGATAGAAAAAGTAAATTATCGATGATTCTGTAAGTTGCTAGTTAGTATTCATTTGTATATCGTTATCTTTGTTTCGCTACATTGCTTTAGTCTTCTTATTTCAAGAGATGAAACTTTCTGTTGATATGCAATATGAGCCTTTCGAAGGTCAATCTTTTGAGTGAAGAGACAGATACGTATATCTATGTATGTATCTATATCTTCGATATTGTATAACAGTGTTCTTCCTTCTCCTTTTTCTTGAGACTTTGCATTAACATACGAGAGATTTCCGTTAACCTTCAAGTTCAATTTCATATGTAATACGTATAATGTTGTACCTAGATTGACGAATTTGTCATAGAAAGTAAGTGAATATGAGCCCTTGGTTTGGTCAGAAGAGAAAATGATGAGTCTCACACACTCGAGCGAAGAGAAAAGGGAGAGAAAGAGTGATTTAACATGAAATTGACATTCGCCTTTCAAGGTTCAATTGAGTCTAAGCTCAGCATAAATGTATACAGGTATATATTTAACATGAACCAAACTTTCGAAGAAAAAAAAAGACTGAACATGTTTAATAGCATGTTTCTGCGATGGTATGTTAAATGATACATATAATTTCGTGTCTCGTCTTGCTGCCATCGATTGTTAAGTGACTATTAAGAGAAAGAGAATGATTGTTGATTGTTCATTCAAGTAAGAAAATTTTGTTCATTAAGTAGAAAATCCTCGGATGAAATTAGTTGTTATTGTTGTTCATCTTCGAATAACGAAAATTTCAAAAGTAAATGAGATATTTGAAAAAATGAAAAGTTGATTGAATACGAGTAAATCTCACTTGTCTCTGTCAATAGAATTCATCTATCTTTTCATTTCTCCTTTGCTTTATTTGTTTTGTTTATTGAATGTACCTTCTTGAGTTTGTTTAATCAAATATTAATTACATCTCTCTTCTTTTCTTCACTTGACGTCATCTGTTCATACATATCGTCGAAATTTGACAATTCGACACCAGACCCTCATATCATTTCAAATATGTATACTTATATGTGTGTGTGTGTGTCTATATAGATCAATTCGTTTCTTCTCCTTTTCGATTGCTTTCGACCCACAAACAATACACTTGACCACACACCTATTGACGGATAGATTGCATCAGTCGACCCTAATTTGATTAAAATAGACGAAGACATACTGTCGATGACATTCCTTGTCTAAAGTCGAGACGATTAGACCAAGGATGACTTTCGAATTTCGTCCGACAATACACAGTAAGGATTAGTCTTTTCTCTTTCACTTTCGTTTTCGCGTGTTTTTTTCTTCTTTGCTATATCCTTGATCGTCTCTATTTATTCTATGATGATATGTTGACATTATGTGGGTAGAAAATTGTCGATAATGAACTGTTTTTATTCTGTAAATGAGATGAAAGATTTAACGGATTTCTTTTCAATTGAGAATGTATAAAAAAAAAGACGAAAATAGTCGTTATTATGTTTCATTGGAATTAGGATCATTAAATTTCTACTTATGAATTCATTGAAAACAAGAATGTGTATGTATTAATCGAATAGAAAATGAGAGAGAAAGAAAGAAAAATCATTTAAGAGTATATTTATGTTTGCTTGATGACTGAAGGATGACCATCGGTCTATCGATTCACAAGGCTATTTGTGTCTCGATCGAGTATGCCCTTTAGTTAGATATTGAGACGCAATCGAAATACGGAGTAAGAGAAGTGCGAATTTGAGACGAGACAATGATTTAAGGACAAATCAATAGTTGAAAAATCGTTTGATCTCTTCCACATCAATGAAATATCTTATAGAGAGTCATGGAGAGAAAGAGAGAGAGAAAAGGTGAATGAATCAAAAATGACATTGACCACTCATCATCATCATCATAAATTTTTTTTCTCGATCATCCGTTAGATGCTGAATGATCTATCAGATTGTTAATATCCATGTGACAAACATACAACACATTGGCGTTCAATATCCTAGTGAGTACGCGCTTTAGTTCGAGTTAATTGTTTTTTTTTCTATTTGAACGTATGTATGTGTGCAGTGTACACATTGATCGTAGATCAAAGGCGATATGATTGTCTCGAGAGTAGTGTTCAATAGTATTAGTACTATTATTATTATTTTTATTATCATTCTTGTGTAACACCAACCAAGCAGTTGTTTGACTAGAGAACAGGTGATATGATATATATATATATATAATCATTTCTTTGTCTTGTCTCTCATTAAAAAGTCTGTGATGACATATACATGCAGATATACGTATATATATATAGACACTTCTAGTAAAATCTTATCAGTACATGTTTTCGTTCATCAATTTATCATCATCAGCTTACTTGAACACTCCTCCTTCTAGTGAAGAGTGAGTTGTGTATGAGACAAAGAAGCATGTGCAACTAGAGGAAAAAAATCGAGCACGTTTGTTGCTTCTCTGATAAGAGTTATCAACTTTCCCGAAGGAGGAGAAAAGAAGAAGGTAATGTACTAGTCTAGTCATGTTCACATTCACATACTCGTATATTTTCCGAAAACAAAACAAAACAATCTCTTAAAGTAAACGGAGCAGGTAGTAAATCTTTTTTTTTCTTCTCTCTTTCGCCCTTTCTTTTTTTTATTTATGACTTATTAGAGACGAATGAGAAGCATGTCATTTATTTATTGATGTGAGTTGTGAAACATATATAACCTCATTTGATTTCTGTTATCTACCGATTCGCTCGTACACAGTCGTTTTATTAGAAGAAACATTCAACATTCATGCGAAACCTAGTTGATTGTATAGTAGTAGTCGTATGACAAATTGCAAGAAGCCTATTCTTTCGTAGGTATATGTATACATATATTCGAACTATTCATTCTTTCATTGTTGTCGGTATCCCTTAATGGATTGTTTAAATTCATTATTTTATTTTCTCTTATATAATGCATTCATTCATTTATTCGTTCCGTTCCGGCCATATATTTCGTACATATACATATGTATGTATGTGGACTCAGCAGTCTAATGAGACTACTGGCTATTGTATTATTTCATGTTAGATTTACACGCGTACATGACACTGTTATGAATAAGAAAAGAGAGAGAGAGAGCGAGAGAGAGAGAGAAATGGGAAGAATAATACTTATAAATTCCATTCCAGTTATACAATCATCGAATGCAATTGTCATAAGCTCCGAATATCAATCAACAACAATATGTTGTTAGTTCGCTGTTCTACCACCGTTCGTTAAATTTAGATGACAATCAGAAATGAAAATTCTTGATTACATGTGTCAGCAAGCCGAACGATTACGTCGATATCTTCTATGCATATATACTTGTGTTTATTTATGCACATTGTTCAAAATCAGTGAATGTATGTATACCGATAAGCGAAGAAAAACCTTCAACTATTCAACTGTTGCAACATCGAATACGTATTGACCTCTTCTGTTGTTCTTGAAATCTTTCTCTTCCGTTTGATGCAATCATTTCATTATAAACTGACCGTTTATTCTTTTCATTTCTTCCTTTTCTTTTTTTGACTTCATTGAACACGAAAGAGTTTAACTTCCAACGTCCTTCTTTTTGAACAAACATTATCAACAAAAAAAAAAACCCGAAATGAATTCTAAAGAATCGAATTGCATAAGTTTTACGTTTAACCGAATCATCATCCTTCTCGATTTTATTGAGTCATACAGTTTTCTTCTAAGTACCGATTTTTTTTTCTTTCTCTTTCTTGACTGTTTTTTTAAACATATATAAATATACGATTATGTTGACAAGTCGATGCAGAAATTTCGATAAAGAGTAAGATGTGTAGGCGTTCGTTTGATTTTCTTCTTCTTGAAAGAAAAAAACAGCTGAATGAAGGAGGAGATATCATATTTTTGTCGGTTATTATTTAACATGATTTATAATCGTTATGTAAATTCTATTTGACAAACAGCGTAGGTGCAGATATATAATCTTGAAGCAGAATAAAAATATGACTCATCGATATACATATACATTTCTTCTCATTCGCATGAAGAAAAAAAGCGATCGTTATTTTTCATCTGAGTGTCGTTGAAGAATATATATCCATATATAAGTAGATGTGTGTATGTTGAACGACGATGAATATGAAATGAAGTGGTACTAGTAGCTATAGGTTAGTGTCTAAGCCATATACCAATTTTTGATTTAACACATCGATTTGTTTTGTTTTCTTTCTATTGATTGTGTAATGAACATATGAATAGGTATCGTCTCATATCGATTTGTATTATTGCCAAGTGTATGCGAGGGAGAGAATTCGTTTTCTTTTCTCTTTTTTTTCGCGTTTTTTTTTCAATTTTGAAGAGCATGACGCGTCGAGAATAACAACATCGGATTGATTGCATGAACGAGAGAAAATGAAAAGAAGATGAGAATTATAAAAAGTCTTATTCGAAACGTGACTGTTCAAAAAAGAAATAGAGAAAGCGATCATTGCATAAATACAATGATGATCGAATTTCGTTTCAAAGACGAACATTCTTTTTCCTATTGTCGCCGATTTGTCTCGATACATGTGTCCTTGTTCTATTTATCGATACATCCTTTTGCTTTTTCTCTCTCTCTCTCTTCCGTTCTATCTCTGTGTCCAGGGATATTCGATTCGTTCGACGATGGTTTATTGTCCTCCGAAAATACGCTTTTCTCTATTTTTAGATGCATAGAATCGATTTTGAATAGAGAAATTCGTTATACCAAAAGCCAAATATGAACACGACATCGATGAAATTCTTATTCGTGTCTCTGTTCCTTCTGATGAACTATGTTCATACATCATCATGTATGTATTCAAACAACACATTCATCGTATGAAACATTCGTTTGTTTTGTTTAGTATTGAAACGTGGTAATGAAGTATTTAAATTGCTCAAAGAAACAAAAGAAAAAGTCAAACATGGAACACGTAAGTTCAGAATTCGAATTCAATAAAATACGAGTGAAATTATCTTGTTTTTTTTTGCAGAGTGCCTTCCTCCGTCCCGATATCACGCGGGTTCGTGCTATACGTATATGAAAATGCTGCCCGCAACCTCATGGGATCGAGCACAAAACAATTGTTTATCATTACCGTTGACTAAAGATGCTCGTTTGGTCGTTTTCGATTCCATCACTGAATACGAATTTGTTGAACAAGAATTAATCGGACCTAAATCCGGTTCTGAAAGCGTTTCAGTTTACGTTGGTTTACGTCGAGTGAATGGTAAAATCATTTGATTCTGTTAGACAAAAAAACTAAAATTTCGTTGTTTCTTTTCAGGAACATGGCTTTGGTCAAATGATGTCCCTTTAAAAGAAACTCCTATCTATCGATTCTGGGTTGATAATAATAAAGATATTCTTGCCTATGATTGCGGCGTTCTTTGGTTGTCTCAAAATAGTAGTGTATTAATGGCTGCTCCCTGTGCTGAACAAGCTTTTCGTCCTTATGTTTGCAAACACAGTGCGTTGAACTTTGTTTGATGAAACGTATTTGATTGTGTGTGTGTTTTTCGTTTAGCAATTGATTATTGTTATAATAATAGTGGTGGTTGTGGAAAATATGGAACTTGTTTGAATTTACCATTGTTAAACACGCATAAATGTCAATGTCGATTTTTGTACGCAGGCGAACGATGTGAAAAATGTAAGTTTGATTTTGAAATGAGATTCTTATTTTGAAAACTGAATTGTCTAGGGAGTAGTCAAGGTTTACAAGCTGTTATCGGCGCAATAATTGTTGTTATTACATTTATTGTTTCATATGTTATCAATCTCGATCGAACCAACGATCGATGGTCATTTAAAAAGGTCACTGCTGAACATTATCAAGCGTAAATAACTTCTTTCGATTTTCGACTCAAAATCTGTTGTTATTTTTATTTCAGACCTACGAATTCAATTTACGCAACAAGTCGTCCAACATCCTACATGCCTCGTTCTCCAATTGATATTGACAATGATCCTCTCCGACCCTGTCTACCTTCATCACCCGATTTCATCAACACATCAACTCCAAACAGTAAAAAACCTCGTTGGCGTTACACATCACCGGACAGTCCTCCGCCTCTTCCTCCGCCTATCAATCGCAAGGATCGATATTCCTTTCGGCTCAGTGTTCAAGAACTCGTCGTCACACCACACATACGTAAATTATTCATCAAACCCAAACGATTAGTATTAATTATCCTACCGATAACATTGACCATCATCATTTCGATTATTATTATTCATTCTCGACAATATATTAAACGTACTCTTCTTAAATCAACATTTCCAAATTCGACACGATTGTTCGAATTCTGTGCTCTCTATGATAATCATTATTATGTGAATTTAATAACTCTACCCATGGTTATTGTTATCATGGCGATCATTATAATCAAACAAAACAGTTTGAGATATTGTCGAAATCGACACGAACATAAATCGAATCGAAACACATCGGTTTACATACCGATTCCATCGAATCCGTTTTCGAAAGTCAATCGTTTCGATACAATGATGCTTTGCGGTGTGATCAGTCACGAAATCTTTCAAATCATCGAAGAAATCTTCCTCAAAGCGACTGAAGTCAAATTTGTCACCATGCGCGGTCCATTATTCGATCTCATTCGACAAATAGGTCTCGTTGTCATCATTGGCTTGCGTTACTATCCAATTTATGCCGTTCTCGAAATGGCCAATGCAAATTTTCTCTACTACGGCATTTGTGCCGTGTACACATGGATCGATTTAGTCTTTCGAATCATCGAACAATCCTATTGTGTCAATGTTGGACCGATAGTCAAAGCTTGGCATCGGTTGAAACAATTTAAACAACAAGTTTCATCGAAATTAGCAACACATTCATTTCTTTCGACGACAATGCCAATGCCTGGTGGTTATCATGATTCGAGAACAACGAACAGTTTCAGAGCGCATTTGCAACGATATGGAGAGAAAATACCGTTTAAACGATTCAGACCATCGACAACAACGATCCTTCCAGCTCTGCAAATCAGTCCAACTGAATCGATCAATTGGTCATCGATTTACTTGAATTTAACTTCATCCATCGATAAAAACGAATCTCAATCAACATTCGATCAATTCAATATCGATTCAGCTGTTATTGGTGTTCTCAAATATGCGCCTTATTATCTCTGTTTAACCTACATTTGTATTCGTTTGACATATTTATGTTTCGAAAGAATCTCTCATTTATTTCCCTGTTGGAATGATGAATCGGACTCATCATCGGACAAATCCGTTAAACATATTTATCACGAGCCTGATTTGAAATCATCTCAAGATTTATCCGTTGAATATCGTTATGTTCGACATTTATTTCAAAAAACTCAACGAATTCTTTGTGAAAACAAAAAGAAAATTTCATTTATTAAATCTCTACTCTATAAAATCTATCGTCCAAATAAATATTTTCATTATTCAAAACAAATATTAAATATGTACATGGTCGCATTTATGGTAACCTATTATTTAACATTCAATATTCTCGAAGGAGGCTTTTATATTATCGAAAAACTCTACAGTATATTTGCAATTCCTCTCATTGTCCTTACCGACGAATTTGATTTGCCAACACCGAATCCACATGCTTTGAAATATGAAATCATGGTCACATGTTTCCTGACTGCAAGTATTTACTATGCACAATTACTTTGGGGCATGAAAAACTATCAGAAACATATGATCGATGCATATAAAGGCAAATTCATTGATATTCCACCTCGAACAGCATTTCAAAGTGCAAGATTAATTGCTAAACATGCACATTATTCAGGCTATTGTATAGCTTATCTCAGCTTTGGCTATATCACCATGGGCAATGTACTTTTCATTTCGATAATTGTTGTTCGTTTTATGTTCACACAATTATTTCTACTCGAACAATTGGCTAAAGTTGTTATACCTGTATTAGTTATCTATCTGTCGAAATTTATATTAACATGGTTTCTCTCACGAACATTTTTTCTTCAAAGGTAAAAAAAAATTCGAATTTGCATTTTCATTCATTTACTTTCGGATTTTAGACACGGTCGAACACTTGCTTTGAAGAATGTCCGAGGATTTTTCGTGTTTTGTTATTTCAATTTCTTCTTCGATTGTTTTCTCGGCATTGTTTCGTGCGCATTACGTGTTTCGAAAGCATCAGCAGCTGCTCTCCTGTTTCTTCCTCGTTTGGACTATTGTATATTCGGTCGTGCACTGGAAAAAATGGACTCAGGTTTTATATCGTACGTTTCATATATTCACATGGAATGTTTGCATACACATCCTGTTATGATTTATTTCTGTTCGTTGATGCATGAAAATCTTGCTCGACGAAAACGAGCGTCGAACAAAAAAGGTTTCGACGGATACCGACGTTCTCAACGAATCCGAGTTCGTTGGCTATTGGCGTACACATTAGTACGTAATATGCAATTGACACAATTAAGAAAAGCTCGTTTAACTCATTTGCAAATGACAACAGCCGAGAGTTTCAATGAATTTCTGGAACGTACTGTTTGGAATCGATTTCATACAGCGACGACAATGAAATTTCCGTTGACCAAAAGTCAACGAACGTTGCAAACAGACGGAAGTCTCGATTCGAATATGATTATTCGAAATCAAACAGCTGGCTGCACGACATTACTACTCGATTCCAATGAACATGATGATCGTCGAGCAGGATTTTAGAATCCGAATTTAACAATTTCCTCAAATAAGTCTTTCAGTGATAGAAAACAAAATAGATTGCTTTTTTTTAAAAACACAATTTCAATACATTTGTTTGTTTTTGTAAAGACAGTATTAGAATATAAAAAAGTGTTTGTTGTTTTTCTTCTAGTTCGTTTTTTTTCTCATTGTTTTTGTTTTTTGTTTTTCTAAATTATCTCGTTCTCTCTGTCATTTGCTTTTTCGTGAGAATGAGTATGTATTTGCATGAATTTTTCTTTTTTTTTCTCATTGTAAACTATTTTTGGACAAAGAACAGATTAAATACACTTTGGTTCGTATGACCAAATGTTTGAAAATCAATCTAATTAGATCAAATGATGCGCTTGATTTGCACAATGTTCATTCTCTATGCAGTAATTTCGTTCTTTCGCTGTAATTGTCAAGATAACGTGGTTATTAAACCTGATGGATCGCATTCGAATGATGTTGAACGACCTATGATCAATATTCGTGTTCCAAATATGGATATTTGTCAAGAAATCAATAGAAATGATTGTAAAAGTCTAGCATATCAGATTCTTAAATGTCAACAGATTATTTTCAACGATCCAGGTTTTAGTTATCAAGAATATCGAGAAAATATTCATGTACACCGACAAATCCTTGTCAAATATCAATCGACTTGTGAAGGCACGCAAGACGATCATTTAGTCAATGATTTTTTTTGACTTTTGATTCAAATCCGATTTCTTTTTCTCTCCCTCGTATTTAACCTCGATTTATCATCAAAATAGTTGTTCGAAGAAAAAAATTTGAATATATATTTTCTTCGAGATATATGATGCGTATGTATTTATACATATTCAGCATGCAAATTATTTTTTATTGTCTCAATCAAATAGAGTAATCGTATTCACTCATCCTCAAGGTCATTTTTTATTACTCAAAAATAGTCTTTCAATGATTTCATAAAAGCCTCTCTATTGAATTGAATCTCGAACGAATAAATTCACCATAAACAACCTTGTTCTTATGACGAGACAAAAACATACCCGATCTAATTTTTAATAGGAAATTAGCAGATCATTCCATGTCTCCACGACAAATATTAATTGCACTTTTTCTTGCTCAAATGTGGCGCCGTACTGTGACGAGACATTTTCTTTTTTGTATTCAAATAAAAAAGCGACAAAAAACCAATAAAGAGTCTGATTATATTGATTGACAACAAGGTTAAAAATATGTTAATTGAGATTTGAATAAGAAAAAAAATAAATAAACGAAAGAGAAAAAAAACAGAAAGAATGGAGAAGAGGCCTAGTGGTTCAGGTACGATACCGCAAACCACTGAAGGAGCTTGTTTCGGACTTTTTTTTTCTTTATTTAAAAACGAAAAGAAAGAATCGACAGACGAGCGCGGGAAAGGGAGTGAAAGATATTATCAATCTATTATGTACGGTACATATAAAGACGCTTGTATATGAATGAAAAGAAAAAGAAGGCTTTCATAACGATGACGAGGACGGAAGCACTAGTGATGACGAGATTTTTCTTTTTCGAAAATTGAAAAGAAGTGTGTGAGTATGTAGATGTGTATTTTTCTTTCTTTTTTTTCACATTCAGCAACGAAAATGAGAGAAACAGGTATTTGACACTTTAATGGCAAGAATAAACGTTGACACAATAAACCAACACTATTTTTCGAGTTAATGTTTGTTAGTGGACGCAATCTTGAGAGACTTTTGACATTAGTCTATCTGTCGAGCAATGTTTATCTTTGACAAAAGATAGATTGCTTGAGAACAAAAACCTAATAACGACAAAAGCAAGAGAACAATACAGAACGAGACATTTTTAGAAATAATTGGAACTACGAAATACATTAAGACAGACCCCGACTATCTTTAACGCCTCGTAGGAGCAAACGATAGAATCTACATACATACATATACATTAATTGTTTTGTTCTTTTACTAATATAGATTCGTCTGTATCTATACATATATACGTATATGTTTTTGTATTTTGTTATGTAGCTCCATTTACGGGTGTATGACAATGTCGAGAGAAAATTATTTTAATCGAATGATGCCAAGACGTAGTTTGGGTGGATTTCGTTCATCATTAACATCGTTATCAAACGATCGACGAACGTATATATCTCCATCAAGAAAATACGTACGTATATGTTTTTTTTTCTTCTTCTATTTTCGAAGTACAATTGCTCTATTCTCTCTCTTTTCGTGAGGAATATGTAGATGAAACCTTGCACTTTTGCAAGCATGCGTATCGATATGCTCATGAAATTGGAGACGTTCTCTTTTCCCTCATCTAAAGTTTATCTCTTTGTCTTTTCTCTCGTTTTGGTTTTAAATATAATGATTGATGAGATGAACTTCTGTTTGAATCATTCGTTAGTTCCGAAAGTATTGATTCATTTGTATGAAAACAAACTTTCACGATAACAATACAATATGATTTATTATTGAAATAGTGTAAGAAAACATTCGTGAAAGAATAATATAATTTTCAATTTGTTTCGTATTTGATTTTGATTGATTAATTTATTTGTTTATTCTAGCGACAACAATATTCAAACGACACGAAATTTCATTCGGACAAGGTCTTTTCTTCTTCTTCTTCTTCTCCTTGTTCTCCTTCTCCTGTTCTTCAAACATTCACATCACCCTTACCTAATATAACCACTGAATCATTAAAAACAACATCGGAACCAGTTCAATCTACGAGTGAATCATCTCATCAAACATCAATGGATCTCGTAGCAGCATCTTTAAAATGTGATGATTGTCAAACCAATGATGGTCTCTTTCAATGTTGCCATTGTAATCAACGTTTATGTATCCGATGTTGCAATAAACATTACAAGAAAGTTACGAATGAACTCGAACGTTTACATGAATTAAGTGATCGTCTCGTAGCTAAGATAGTTCACACGAAAAATGATCTCGAACGACAAAAAAATGAAACACTTGAACAATGTCATAAATGGCGTATTGATACAATCAATACAATTAATAAAGCACACACACTTATTGTTCAAACAATTCACGATGAATATGAAACACTTGGCAAAGAATATGAAATCTTTGTTCAAAAAGAAATGGCTAATATTCATGTCGATCAAAATGAATTAATGCGAATGAAAAAAGGCAATCTTAGTTCAGTTATATCATCCGCAGCATCGAATGGTTCAACACATGATACAACAAATACAATTGATACAATACGAAAACGTATTGAAACATTCGCAAAAAATATCGACGAAACAGGAAAATTTTCATTTCAAGTTAAATTACCTCCATTCGATATCGATGATCGTCTTCGTGTTGAATCACGTTTCGGTGATGTAACACGTTGTACAAGTGCAACATGGCAAAATGGAGTTGATACATCATCATCTTCGTCGTCATTCACCAATGATTCAATGCACGAGGATGATTTTCAACATCATAGTCAATCAAATGAAAATCATGTAGCCTCAAGTAACAATAACGATGATGTAATAAACAATGAAACTGAACAACTACCTGATAAGGATGATGAACAAGTAAGTTACGAATTCGAATAGATAAATGAATAAAGAACCAATTTTGTGATGTAGGAATTCGACATAGAATCTCATTCAACGGTTTCATCGTCTCCTCATCCTCCTTCTAATAAATCAGAAACTGATGATAGTAATCTCACATCATCTCCATCGACGCGTTATGCCCTGTCAGTAGAAAATGATGTCGAACTTCAACAACAACGATTCTATTCGCCAAGTTTTCGTGCTGATCGATACGATAGTGCCTATGGCACGGCGCCTTCATCGCCAAGTAATCCACTGAAAAATCAATCGAATCATTATTCATCGACATCGTCGCTTCACGAACAATCATCAAAACGATTTACTTATCCATCGAACGATGATTTCGGTTCGTTTTACAACAATCGTCGTCATACACATGCATTCCGTTCGACATCGTCGTCGCCACCACCATCAACAACATATTCATACCAAAATCTTCATAATTCTGATGAAAATGAAGATACCTATCATAGTCTTCAACATGTTCAATTAAAACAACAACAAGACGGTTCAATCGAAGGTGTGGCCATTAAAATCGAACAAAGCCATAAATCCGATGGACTTACAGAAAGACGGCATACGAGCGTGCAAGCATGTGGTGTTCGACGACGAACAACTCAGTTACCTCCTCGACCTCCACCATCATCATCATCATACAATACAGATCGGTCATCAAATGACCAATCTTGGTTGTCCTATCGAACTATTTCGACTCCTTCTTTTACTCCATAGAATTCTTTTTCTTTGTTTTATTCATACACTTCACTTGTGTTTTTTTGAAAATTCTGCGGTTTCATCACTTGAGCAACAAATACACACACATATTTGTTAGTTTCGTATTTTGGTTTGCTTTTTTATTCGATTATCATTGCTCTCGAAATAATTCTGTTCGTTTCACCTTGAACAAACATGTTTGCTCGTAAATACACCTTCAAAGACAATGTTTGACTATTTTACGCATATTTACGCTAGTTATTAAAATTCTATGCTGTTCTATGTCTTCGATTGATAGTTCTGATAGACATTGTTTGCAAACAGTTTCTTTTTCTCTTTTTATCTGAACATATGATCTACAGTGAGGAGATTCTCTCGTTTGTGCGCAGATGTTAATGATAATTTACATAACGACAACTTTGACAAAGATTTGTACAAAACAAAAACTAATCTTATCTTTCAATCATTTTGATAGCACATCTGGATTGTACGATCGTCTCTAATCCTATTGGAATCATTCATCGTCGACGATGATGAATGCGATCGAAATTAATCAATATTACATCATAAAGAAAAATAGTATTTTATTGTTTTAAAAGATGACAAACGAGAGAGATTTAATCAAACAAGAAGTAAAAACGCTTTTAAGCGACACATATGCATGTAAAGAGTTTATTATTTAAAAATTTCTAAGCAATTCTTCGGTCTCTCACGTCATTTCTTATAAAATTACATGTCGATATAAAATGTTCTTTAGAAAAAAAAAGAAAAAAAATGAGTAACACGTCTTGATTTTTTTTTCTTTCTTTCATATTCATAACCATTACTAACCGCAATATTGATTTATATACAATCTGTTCTATGAAGATAAAAAAAAAACAAGCTCAATATAACTATTACAATGTTTCTCTTCGGCCTTATTCGAATCCTTGCTAATTTCATTCAATTTACATAGACAATATGTAAATTCAATTGGCAAAATCATACATACATGCCAATGGAATAATCAACAAAAAACAGAAAGTAAGCTCATTCTAAACTCTATATTATTGACAAGTAACAATCATTTTCTTTCGTTTTCTTTTTTGCTTCTTTTGACAGTCGACAAACATCAAGAGTAACTCTATCAATCGATTCATTAAAAAATATGATAGAGCTTGCGGTTTTCTATTCTACAGATGAATATACCTTGGCAGGCTTACTTTTTTCCTTCGGTTTCTCTATGCGGAACATGCGCATCACAAAACACATTCTTCGTTTTTTTTTCTCTCTTCTTCTTCTTTTTCTAGCTAACAGAACAAAATTTATTGTGTATGTGAAGGACGTTCGTCGCCTCTACAGGCTAACGCGCGCAAGTAAAGAGAAAAAACATCCCGGTTCTTTCATTCATCAGTCGACGTTCTTCACCGTGCCAGCACACACACACACACACACACTCATATAAACGCATGCGCACTATATAAGAGAAAAAAAGAAAAAAAATGTCTTTGTTTTTGTTTCTGTGGCTTTGTTGCTGATGGGAGCTCTTCATGTGCCATTTGACAAGGAAAACGATAAGAAGACAAAGTTACTGCATGGTCGACCGTCTTTCAACACGTGAATCGAACATATCTATTGCTGATATATAATAGATAGTTGGTGAGTTGATATATATTTTAGATTTAGTTGAAGGAGAAGAAAGAAATCTTCGTTTTTTTGTTGGGATTTGAAAGCTGTTAGGATAATTTGTCTTCAAATGACGCCGCATAGGGGAAAAAACAACAGCAAAAATCGAGTCAATTTCGTTGAATAACTAATTGTTATGACATGTATGTACAGACATTTTATACATACGTGCATTTGTTATTTTTCTTCTTTTATTTCCACATGTCGACAAAAGCATCGCGAAATCGATCAACGTTCTATGACATGTACAGCAAATATAGATAGCTATAAATAACTAGTTGATGCAAGGATGTATGTATATCATTTTGTTTCTCATATTAAACCCAATAGGATATGCCAGGTGAATAGTTGCGTACATAAAGAGATTATTCACAAAATAAATGATGACAACCATTGTCAAAGCGTTTAATTCTAACTAGATGACCTTTTTCTTAGATTATCATAAGTGTAATACGTTTACGTACGTAGAACAGTATGTTCTATATTGACAATCCTTCATATCGAGGTGATGTAATAGCTAGCAGCATTCTTTTTACATCTGACACATTAATTAGCCAATTTCTTAACCCTAAAACTCCCATCATTAGAACAAGTGAGAGAAAAAAAACCGAAAGTGACAGTACTCGTTGCATCCATTTATTTACGTACAGACAGTATCTCATATCGTCGAGTCATCTTTCAAATCACTTTCTTCTAAATAGTGTTTGTCCTTGGTTTAGAATTGTGTTATTTTTTGCCCTGCTGGTGCATGCTCGCAGACGTTCTCATCTAGTAGCTAAACAACATGGTGAGATGTATTTTTCTATCTATTTTCAACTGTAGAGCATCTGTGCTTTTCATCAAGACATGTCTATTATAATAAGAATGTGCATGATCTTTCGTCGTATACATGAGTGGATGTCGTCTGACTTCTCCTCATCTGGTTATGTTTATGTTCAGATATTAAAGCAACAAGTGTCGAATTGCTTTGTACAAACTCTCCAATGTTCTTTTTCGAAGTTATACTGATTGACAGTAGTCTAATTGAATATTGTATATGTATATGATTGCGCAAGTATGTTCAGTATTAACACTTTGACAACTAGAAACGTGGTGGCAATCAAGTGAAATTCGATCTTCTTGGATCGATCGTTGCGCTCGCTGCCAATATTTATCAAAAGTAAACTATTCACACATATTATGTGCACACATACACAGCTTATTCTTTTCTCGTTCTTTTGATTTCCCTTCTCTTCTCTTCTCTCCTCTTACTCTCAACAACTTTTCCCTCATCGACACATTCTTTACTTACTTAAAGTCATTCGTTCTGTTGCTGCCATTTTGACAATAGTTCATTACACAAGAGACTAGCCGCATCATATTCATAAATTACACATGCAATATGAGTGTTTAATAGTGTCATTGAAGGTTGTCTCAATATGCTACATATATATAATATAGAATCGATATTTCACTTTCAGATACAATAAAACATAAAGAAAAAAATGTACAACTATGAAAGGTTACCATCGGAATGGTTTACATCGCGTAAACGACCAAGATCTTATCAACATTTACCGCCTATGTCTCGTCCTGTATCAAAAAGTTTTAATCGCATATCTGACTTTATCTTTCCTGACACAGTTCATATTCGTCTTCAACAACAACAGCAACTACAACAACATCCCGCTTATCAACGATATCAACGTTCTGAAAACTATAGTTTACCTGTTTTAAATCGACATAATCTTAATCAACATGATTTAATTGTTGTCGAACGATTGCCTTTACAAGAACTTGATAATGTTGATTTTCTTTATCATGAACAATACTTAAGACAACAACAGCAACAACAGCAGCAGCAGCAACGGTACCCATCAAATCGACAGATTCAACGTCGTTATTCATCAACATACAACGAACGATTGCCTCCCGGTTGGACAAATCGATCTACTGCCTATCGAGAACGAGTACGTGATCGACGAAAACGTCATACAACCGATAATGCCTATCATTCAATGATGAAATCGATGTTAGAAGAAGATGAATCACAATATACAAATGATCATGATGGACCTAATTATATTCTCTCTTATACGACAACACTCGATCCTATTACGGATTCTGAATCAATTGCATCTATAAATCATCGTCAACAACAACAACAACAACAGTATGACAATGATATTTCATTGGAAGAATGGAAACGACAAACTCACGCTCGTGTACCCATCAATGGCACAACAATACCTGTCAATGTTGAACGTGAACGTCATCGACAACGACAACGTAGTTCATCATTGAGTAGTCGAGATTCATCAAGTGACACAGATATCACTGAAAGACATCCGAATGCATTACATTTTACTCAATATCAACATAGTTCATCTGTAAGAAATCGATTTTCATTTAATCAAAAAAGAAAAGAAAAGCTTCATTCGTTTTTGTATTACATAGTTTGCTGGATCATCTAAAGGTCCACCAGCTGCATCTATGCCAGAACCTGCTGTTTGGGAACGATTTTCATCAGATCCAATTCGTTTTCGACATCAACCTGATATATTCATTCCTATTATCTCAGGATCAGTAGCAGACACAAACAATCGAATGAATTCGTCTCCATTTGATAACACGACTGATTATCAGATAAACCAGCAGACATCATCATCGTTCCAACAAGCACAAAATCCAGCTCATCATGTTTCTTTGTGCGTGAATGATTTACGTACAACGCTATACATCGAAGAAGATGCGCTTAACAGTACGAAGACAACAGTAAATAGTAACAATACTAACAATGGCGGAAAAGGTATTTGATCAAAAACGACAAGAAAAAATAAATCATTCGATTATCTATCTATTCTCTAGCAGTAATCAAAACGTTTATCGATCGAATCATCAAACGTCTACAACATTTTAAACGATCGCTCGATGCAGGATTAAGTTAGTATCGTACTTCTCTTTATAAACACAAAATCTAATATTTCTATAATTCAATTATTACAGTTCATGTACGAAAAAGAAACACTCTCGTTAATGGTCCTATTGTTACTGCTGATTACAATGCACACAGTGGTGGAACAACACGACGAAAACATCAAATAACTGATCATGATGACTATCAACAACAACAACAATCAATTCTAAGATCACCATCTTCTGATATAAATGAAGAACCTAAATTAGTACGGCCTTATTTTCTAATTCAACCTCAATCGGTTCTTGTACTGCCGAATGAAATAGGTAGAGCTCCTTTCTTTAAAAGAGACAAAAATCATTTGATTGTTAATAGCGAAATTTAAATGTTGTTTCGGCGGTGATCCTCTTCCCACTCTTGTCTGGTCACACAATGACTCGCGTGTATCAGAAATAATCGCCGCTGGCGGTTCGACATCGTCGAAATATCGAACACATAAACTTCACGATATTTACTATTTGGATATTGGACCCGTTACTTCACGCGATAATGGATATATAAGATGTACTTTAATGAATAGACTTGGTCGAGAAGAAATTCTTGCTCAATTGACTGTCGTTTGTAAGTTTATCGGAACGATATACAATCTGGTGAATACGTATTAAACATTGATTTTGTTTAGCATCAGCATCCGATGCCACACCTCGCATTGTTCAGCCTCTTGCTGACATAACAATGATCGAAGGTCGGCCTTTGAAACTATCGTGTGGAATCAATGGTTTACAAGTAACTGTCAATTGGTTTCATAATGGCAAAGTAATCTTTTTTACCTTGAAAGAAAAAAAAACGCAATATTGTCTCTTTTTTTAATTCGTCTGTTAAGTTAATATCACCAGTGGTACAATCAAAAAGCGATTATAATTGTGAAAATGCGATTTTTACTCTTTCTCGTGTATGTATTTCGAAATTGGCTTCATAAAAATATTTAATTGATTCGATTTAGTGCATGAGAACGGACGCTGGTACCGTTGATTGTCTGGTCAAAAATCGTTTTGGTGAAGCAAGAACAAGTTGTCGTATTGAAGTGGTCAATGATCCTGAATTTGACCGGTGAATTAGGGACATGAAATAAGAGAACAAAATATGGCAATTTGCAATGCTTCATGTGGATTTTTTTCCTAAACTTTTCGTTAAACAAAAACTTATTTAATCGATTTTTCTTTTTGTTGCATTTGTTTATTTTCCTACTAGTTCAATGTGTTTGTTGTATTGTGACTTAGCATTCAATTCAAGGGGGAGATGAGTAGCTGATTAATCATTGAGAATATTCGGCATGAAAATCAGCTGTTTCCCCTTTGGCAACATCGAAAATCGAAAATAATAATTCGACGTTTCTTTTTTTTTAAATGATAAATTAAAACACAAACATTTTTAATCTATCTTTAATTATCACATAGGTGTAAAGAGAAGAGAAAATATTTGACTAATTTTGATACGTAATTATTTTTTTCGTGACGCCCGATAGTGCTTATGATGCAATGGTTTTTATTTTGCGCACATATTTTTAAAACGTTAATTTCTCGAATGGTATTCGCCTTGACGAGGTAAACCTCTGATAAATTTTATCGTTTTATACAATCACCAAAAAAAGCAATAAAGAGTCATAAGATATAAATAATTTCGTTTCTTTTTATGTTTTTGAAAATAAAATTCGTTATCGACCATGATGATAGAAGAGTATTTTTCGATAAGTTATTTCATATACGTGAGAAATACCATGACATTATTTCACGTCTGAACAGGTCATATAAAAACGTAATGTGATGCTTTAGAACTGGATTTTTTCATGAGTCATGAAATGATTTATCTCTTTCTTTTGACTATATAAAATTTCCCACAAGTATTAGCATGACTATTGCTTCTACCAATAAAGGTAACTTAAGGTTTTTTTTAATTTGCATACAAAGTATATTCTGTGACGCATAAGTTTTTTCCCTTGTACTTTCGAAAGCTGGGATTAACTAATGTATTTTTCTTTTTTGCATATATTGTCGATATAAGTAATCAACATGAGTCAATAAGCTTTTTGTCTTCGATGCCGTCATAATTGATTGCTTTTTCCTCTGCGAAAGATCAAGGCTTTCTAAGTATTGATTATCGCTTAAATAGGATGCTATCTCGTACTACACATTGGATTCATTTTTCCTTTATTTAACTCGAAACTGATTGCACTGGTTAGACGAGTCCAAAGGGTATCACTTTTGTTTTTTTGATGATTCGTCGATTTTCAATACATGGCATCATATGTATCTATTAAGTGTTTTATATTTATTCTCTTCGAACAACTGTTCGATTAATAGTAATAGCTTTTTCGGTTTGTTTTTCATCACGATATTAATGATATCATTCTTATTTCGTACCTTTGTTTAATCTGGATTCCACTGTTTGAATATATTTTCTTCCCTATTACGTCATTAAAATTGTTTCTAGACAACCCACTTCTATGAATCAATGTGTTTTTTCCTTCATAGATCAATCAAGAAAGTTTTTTTTCTTGTTTTCTGTGATAAAGCGCCCTCTAGTCTGTTGTATGCGTCATGTATATGCAGTATGATTTGTTCATATCAATGCCAATAGAAAAGACGGAATAGGAAAAAAAACATCCGCAAAACAAATTAAAACATATTGACAGCGCAGAATAGAAATAGAAAACTATGATCAAATACGTCATTACGTTGACCTCCAATGTAATATATTGTAGGTACTAGTTTTATCCGATTAAGTTTGTTCATCGATTGGTTTCATAAAAATGACAGATATTTCATTCTCTATTGTCTCAATGCTGTTTTGTTAATTGAGCTGCTGAAATTTCAATTTAGATTTTATCCTTTAAGACCTTAATCAAGAGAAGTTTTGTTCGATATTTTTCCTCGATTTTAATCTTTTAATCTTTATTTTTCGATCCATGTTTCACCTCACATGACTGTTTCTTTTTTAACAAATCTAAGGATGATTGTGTGCATGTTTTTCGTTTCGATGCACCTTTTTCATTTCTTTTTCTCTCTTTTTTTCTCTTGTCGATCTTTTACCTTTATTGTACACCCTTTTTCTCTCTCTCTCTCTGGTCAGAAAGCAAAACTCCATTAGTCAAACGTAGGTGTCAAGAGAAAAAAAATATATAAAGAGATGGTAAAGCGAACAGTCGAACTAGAAAAACAAAATAAGACAATATGAATAAATTTGTCCGTTGACTCATGAATTTGCACATAAGACAGTAATTCGAGAACAATTTATGATGATTGTTTTTTTTTGTTTGGGTTATAAATATATTGAGTAAGTTACGTACGTCGACCGCGTGATCGTTTATGGAGTTTTGCTTGATGTTTTACCTGAGAGATAACTGTTAGGCAAATATTGATAAGCCTATCAAATGACAAAGAAAAATTCATCGTTCTTATTGTTTTATATGACGTTATATATATTTTTTTTGTTGAATTTTAGAAAGTCGTATGACCAGATCCTTTTACGATTACCCAAAATTTCTGTAGGCATGTCTTGTCAACTTGAATGTCGACTTTTTAATCGTCTTATGTCAATTGACGACATAACTAACGAACGCAACTGTAAGAATTTAAAATTCAAACGAGCATTTCAATTTCTTCAATTATTATTAATTCAACGTGTGTATGGACTTGATATGATTACATCTTCGCCGTCACCACCACAACAACAATCAGCACGAACTCCTCCGAAACATTCTCACCGACAGACAGAAACTAGGCAGCAACAACAGAACTATCAAGTTTTTCTAGGTGGCTCGTGTAATCCAACGACATGGAGACGTGATCATGCGATACCCTATTTTGAATCTCGTTCAGTTTCGTTTTATAATCCTCAAGTAGCGAATTGGTCACCTGAAATGGTTGAGATTGAACATCGTGCAAAAGAATTAGCTCCACTTTTATTTTTTGTTATTGATTATGATACTCGTGCGTTGGCATCGATTGTTGAAGTGTGTTATCTTGCATCACGTGGCAGGCGTATCATCGTCGTTATGAGCCCGATGCCAGAAAAACAATTCACAAAATTCATTGCACAAAAGTCAACTAGTTTAGACAGTGATGATAATAGATTTGATTATGATAATGTCTGCGAAGCTCGACGAATCTTGCGTTTACTACTTCAAAGTATAAATATCCCGGTTTTTGATAATGTTCGATTGGCTCTCGAATGTGCCGCAACAATACTCGAGAAAACTAAACAAACAGTATCACATCATAGTATTTTTATAGAAGATGTCGAAAGTGATAACAATGATGGAGGTAAAAATAGAGAAAAAAAGAGAAAACAAATTCGATTTATTTTTATTTAGATGTTCTCACTCAATTACCGATGTCACCTAGTGATTGTCACAATGTTCGAGGATCATCTGTGGTATACATACGTTCCCTATCGAATAAGACAGCTTTTCGATCACCGGATGAATTCTATAAACAAATGCATCAAACAGAAATGACTTCTTCATCGTCTCCACCAGGAAATAATTCGATATCAGAATCAAGTAAATCTATTATTTATTTAATTTTGAACATTTTTTAAAAGTTGGGATTTCAAGATACTCTTCAATTTCAAGCAGTACCTGCTGATACAAAACAACAAATATCTTGTTCGACAAATGAAAGTGATAATGACGATGGTTATGGTTCGTTGTCATCAAGCAATCGAACTCTATCGATATCAACAACATCACTATCATCTGAATCGTTCGAATCAGTCAATGATCCGCCACGTGAAGATAACTCATCCGAGTAATTTCATTTCAATATCAAAATTTCTTTATTTGTTATTATTTATTTAGAAATCATATTTTTCTACCAAATTCTATGATCAATAATTTCATATCAACATTCTACTCCTATGTACCATTTGTACGTTCCACTAGACCGACCGAGTCAACCAATACACAATCACTTTTTGTTCTATTTACACTTCCTTTTCGTTTTATTAAAAATACATTTTCATCGGCTTTATCATCGTCAACAATAGTAACAACGCCTTTATCATCAATTCAAGAATCAACAGACTTAACATCATCACTATCATCCGTCTGTTCATTACAATCAACACCAGGTTACATATTCGATTTGTATATAGCATCCGGTGATCATGATGAATGTTGGTTAAATACATTTGCTATTCCAACACTCGAAAAACATAATATCAGTTACACAAAACGACAATCAAGTTTCGATAATGATCAATATGATGTTCTTTGCGATGTACATGTTCGAAAACAATCACGTATTCTATATTATCTAATCAATGGGCATGAACGTTTATCGTATTTGCTTGCTGAACTTGCATTTCTTATTGGCGAACGTAAACATGAAATATTCGTTTATCTTCAATCGACAATCGATGATGATTGCGAAACGATAATAGCGCCGTGCGAACGACGTGATCTTGATCGTTCAAGAAAATATCTCGAAGATTTAGCACGAAAAGAGAATATACATTTATCTCAATCACGTGAACAAAGTTGGCAACAAGTTTTAGATTTTATTCGTCAAAATGATTAAATTTATTCATGCTTTGGGGGGTATAAAACTAGTGTCAGTTGTTTTTCTTTTTTCTTCGTCTTCTCTTCATTCGATTTTGTTTTTTTCTTTCTTTTTTTGTTGTTATTTGTTATTGTACTTTTTTCTTCTTCTTCTTCTATAATTCGTATGAGCTCAATGTTTAGTTATCATATGTATCATGGTTCATTTCAACGAATGAAGAGAAGAGGAAGAACAAACAAACAAAACGAAGTCAAAATTTGTGATAATTCACAAGTACAGCAACGAAATTCTTATTTTTATTTGACTTATATGTATTGTGTGTAATTGCTCGATGTATTTTACGCTTGTTTCCTTTTTCTAAAAAAAAGTAAATATGATTCGAAAAACCAGACCAAAAAAAACACAAATAAACAGACGAACAAAATTTTCTTTTGCTTCTTTTTTTTCGCTGATTATTACTGTTGTTCTCTGCATTCGTTTGCTCGACAAGTTGAGTGCTGTGAGATTTATTTTATTTTATATATATTTTTTTTGTAGATTTGTTGTCAGACGTCAGATAGGAGGAAAAAGAAAAAAACACACGCACACGTACGGTGTCGATAAAAAAACAACAGCACAGGCCATGTTTTTCTCATGATTAAGGTGCGTATACACACACAGACAGTACAGATTTCCAGTGATTGATTTTATTATTTTTTATTACAGATGGCATTTAATCTTGGACCAGGAAATTCATCGATCGAATCGGATGAATTAATGTCCGATCGATCTGACGATCAACAACATTTAACCATCAGTGATCATGCTGCTCGTACCGTTTCGAAGATTTCCTCTTATTTTCGTCAAGGTTTTCTATGCGATGTCGTTTTTATTTGTGGTTACGGACAGAATAAACATCGAATACCTGCTCATCGTCTTGTTGTTGCAACATTATCAGATTATTTTCGAGCGATGTTTGAAAGTAATATGCTCGAAACCAAACAACGTGAAATTGTTATCAATGATATCGATCCCGATGCATTAGAAAAATTGATTCTCTATGCATACGAAGGTACTCTCGAAATTCATCAGGATAACGTGACGGATATTCTTCGTGCTGCACATATGTTTGATATATCCGAAATAGTGAATGCTTGTTGTAAATTTATTGAAAAACAATTACATCCGTCCAATTGCCTTGGAATACATAAATTTGCTGTTCTACATGATTTACACGGACTAATTGAAACAGCTTGGAATTATATTCTAGTAAAATTTATCGTTTTTTTTTCTTTTTCATTGATCATCTTTCGTTCTTCTTTCAAGACACATTTTACAAATGTTGTTCAGAATAATCATGAATTTCTTGAACTTTCATTCGATGAACTCAAACAACTCTTAACATCCGGTGCGTAAAACTGTCTCATAAAAAAAATATGATCGTCGGCTTACTCATCAAGGTTAAACCTTGATCGAAAAAAGAGTGTACAGTCAATATTTGACTATTAAATATACTTTTAGAGAACGAATAAAAATAGTAAATATGTGTGTGCGTGTTTTTTTTCTTTCAATTAAGATGATATAAATGTTCAATCGGAAGAACTTGTCTTCGAAGCATTTGTGTCTTGGATAAATCATGATTCAAAACGGCAAAAAGACCGTCTCGCACAATTATTTGGCCTCATTCGATTGCCATTAATCGAGAAAAAAGTACTTCGAATTGCTTTGTTGTTTTTTTGGTAGTTAAGATTCGACTGATTTAGTATTTAACGGATCATATTGATACGAATCCAAAGTTTAAAGATGATCCATCATGTCAGATGCTTATGATCGAAACAATGCGGTACCATTTAGCACCGGAAAAACGTCTGTCGATGCAATCGATTCGAACGAAACCAAGAAAAGCAACGCTCGGTGCTCTTTATTGTCTCGGTGGAATGGACAGTGCAAAAGGTATCGATCGATGAAAATGAACTATTGCAAAATAGGAACACGAGATTGTTTCAGGACCACAAACGATTGAACGATACGATTTTCGAACACGAACTTGGCAACCTGATGGCCATTTAAATACACGTCGTTGGCAATTTGCTTGTGTGATTTTGGATAAAAAACTGTACGTTTGCGGGGGACGAGATGGACTTAAAACGTGAGTGCAATTGAAACGTTCGAATTTGAAGACTAGTTATTTTTCTTTTTGTTTAGATTGAATAGCATAGAAATATTTGATTTTCAAAAGAAAACATGGAATATCGGACCACCGATGTTAACAAATCGTCATGGATTAGGTGTTGGTTGTATTGGTGGTCCACTTTATGCGATCGGTGGTCACGATGGATGGAGTTTTCTCAATACAGTCGAACGTTTCGATCCTGAAACTTGCGTTTGGTCCTACGTTGCATCGATGGCAAACGCACGATGTACGCTCGGTGTTGCTGTTCTTGAAAATCGGTAACAAAAAACTATATTTAAATGAATATTATCTTCTTTTTTTGTGAATACAGATTATATGCAGTCGGTGGTCGAGATGGTGCTACAGGTCTTCGTGAAACCGAATCGTTTGATCCACATACCAACCGTTGGTCATCATGTGCGCCAATGCAGAAACGACGTGGAGGTGTAGCGGTAGCTGCTTGCAATGGATTTCTATTTGCTATAGGTGGTCATGAATCATCTGCAACGAATAAAAGTACAGTTCGATTCGATGATGGCGAACGTTACGATCCTCGATGTGATCAATGGACGTTGATTACATCGTTGAATCGGCCAAAAGAAGCACTTGCTATTGCTGCAGTTTACGATAAATTGTACATTGTCGGTGGTTTCGATGGCAAAGTTTTGGATGAAGTCGAAAAATACGATCCTGAGAAAGATAAATGGAGCAAAGTAAAACCTTTTGCTTGTTCGTGTTTTTCTTTTTGAAAAAAAAAACTTTCACTCGATCTAGTGTCCATCATTGGGAACGAAAAGAGCCGGTGCTTGTTTAATTCACGTTCCAAACTCGATTCATCAATCATCATCTCCATCAACACCTTCATCATCTTCATTTTCAACACTATCATTACTCACAACAAGTTCATATACACTTGCCGCGCCGACATCATTAACAAAACGGAATAAAGACGTTTCAGCCAGCTGCCATCAATTGAGTCGTCTGGTTCTTTCATAGTATATCCAAACAGCTCAAAGCATTCGTCCTTATTTTCTATTTCAATCATTCTATTAAATAGATGTAGCATAACGTGTTTTTTTGTGTTTTAAAGTCTTCTATCACATCTACTTCATTTATAATCACATTTCATAATATATTTGTATCGACTATCACGTGCTGTTTTCTTTTCTTTTTTATTATATAAAAAATGATAATGACTAATTCCTATGAAATTGATTTGATTTTCTTGTGTAGATATTATGACAGATTCCATTGCTCCACCTGATACAAACACATTTGGAGATCAAGAACGACCGAAAAGAATCTTTAAAATTATTGTTATCGGTGATTCACATGTTGGTAGGAGTTGTGAACGTGTGTTGTTGTTAATGAAAATGTTGAATTTTGATGTTTAGGTAAAACATGTTTAACTTATCGATTTTGTTCGGGAAAATTTCCTGAGAAAAGTGAAGCAACTATTGGTAAGAAGTTCGTTCGATTTAGCATCTCGAATTGATTGAATATTCAATTTTTTTCAGGAGTCGATTTTCGAGAAAAAACTTTAGAAATCGATGGTGAAATGTTAAAAGTATATTTTTAGTTTCGAAAAAAAACAGTTCTATGATCTAATTTTAGCTTCAAATTTGGGATACAGCTGGTCAAGGTAATCCGAGACTCTCTCTCTCCCTCATTAATCACACCTTTTTATTCTAATTAGAACGATTTCGTCGATCGATGATTAATCACTATTATCGAAACGTGCACGCCATTGTCTACGTTTATGACGTCACAAATTTAGCATCCTTCGAAAACCTACCCGTTTGGATAAATGAATGTGACAAACATGTCCTCGATCAAGATTTACCACGCGTTTTAGTTGGCAATAAATGTGATGTTGAAAATGATCAAATTGTTGTTGCTAACAGTGTTGCACAACGATTTGCTGTATGTTCAAAACGACATGATTTCATTCTCACGTTTGTTTCTTTAGGATGCGCATAATATTCCATTATTCGAAACATCAGCCAAAGCTGATGATCATCAAGATCATGTCAATTCAATTTTTATGCTACTTGCACATAAACTCAAACATTCAAAACCGTTAATGTCTCAACCGAAACTCCATGCACAGCGTGATATTTCTCTCACATCACCAACATCAACAAATACAACGGCATATGATTCAAATTATTGCTCATGCTAATTAAAATAGCCGAAATCTTATTAACTTTCATTCGTTTCTGTTTCATATATATATAGATATACATAATCATGTACTAAATCGAAGCCAGTTTTACCATTTTTTGTTACTGTTGCTTATATATTTTGCTTTTGTGTTTATTTATTTTTCAATGGGGTTGTTCAAACAATTCAATGATACAAAAAAGCTTTTCCGCGCTGTTTCTATTTTATTAAACAAAACAAAACGAAGTCTTAGTGTTAACAGAAGAAACGACTTATTTCTGTACTAAACCAATATGCTCATTTTGAGCACTAGCTACCTGACGATCAGAAAACCAACAAATCATATATAAAATTGCATCAATCAAATAAATAACATCACTACCAATAATAATATATTGTGCCAATGTTGTAATAGTAACAAATACGGCTAGAACGTAAAGTAAGGAAGCTATCATGTTGAGAATATTTGCCCATGAATAGAATAGACTTGTTCCACGAACGAACATATTGATTACTGCACCGATAGCAAAACCAAAAACACCCATGGTAGTGAATGTCCAGATTAAATCCGTATTTTTATAGGTAATTGCTGTGAGAAATGCGCCGAATAAATAAGAAACACTGCCAAATTTATCAAATATGTAAGAGAAAAACATGAAATAATAACGATGTGCACTAGAACTTGTACCCGAAAGTGATAATAATTGAAAGCCCGCATTGACAACGAATATACCGGCAAGAACGACATAGATAATCGACGATAGAGATTCATTGAGAGCAGTTGGACGCATGTAATCTAGTACATCCATGACAAGATATCCAATCATACCGATAATAAATAAAATATTCGCCCAGAATGACCAGTAAACACCCCGATTAGGAAAAAACGAACTACTCATTTTTTGTTCCTCTATTATTTTACAAAAATGACTAGTGCAACATTTTGTCTATCTTTTTTAACATACGAAAATCAGAGTCACAGCTGGTACTATACTTATATGCGATTAAAAAGTCGATTATTCTTTTATATTCTATTGTATGCTATTGCGTGAGTGTTACTATAAGAAAATTTTCAAATTTAATATGGTATCCGCATCAAAAAGGCCTACGTAACCTCAACAAACAGTAATTTGAAGCTCATCATGGAATGCTTTATTAGCACCATTTGTTGTATAGAAATGAGCACCGTGCTTGCTTGCATAGTAGCGAATAGAGTGGCACTGTGTTTGACTACTTTGTTGTTGGCATTTTCTAACTGTAGACAAGTAATTCAACCGTAAAAAAAATAAAGTCACAAGTTGGTGTCCCTAGTTACATATTTATTTATCTTTAGATTTTGCTAACGATAAATCAGTTGACATAAATAAAAAAAAAGTATGATCTACAAGGATATTGTTACAGTTATCACATCTCCGTCTCCTATCAGTTTGATTAAAAAAAAGCGTTGTACAGATTTATGAATGCACTCTCGATAATTACTTTATTAATACCAGATTAAAAATCTATATTCAATAAAAAAAATGTAGTCAAAAAAAAGATGAGTCAATGAAACATCGTAAGTCTAGTTTTATTTGCATCCGTTGTTTACTTCTCCTTTGAGACGTAGTTCAAAGCGACCAAAATTACATCGTTGATGTCGAATAACAACACGATGATCACCTTTTACCAAACGATAACTTAATACAGCAGCATAACAATTCAATTCAACAATACTAGCTCCATCATCATTTTGTGCTGCGCATGTCTTATTGTCTGCTGGTGTAAATAGTTCCATGAACGGATCAGCAGCACCAGAAGATTTCCATGCTGAACACGATGTCCATGTATTAGCTAGAATAGTTATATCAGCCTTAGTTGTATTGACAGTGAAACAGAAAGTATAATTTGGATGAGTTTCATTTGTTGTAACATTCATAATTGTACCCCATGGAAGCCAATGTGGACAAAGCGATGTTGTATTACGAAGAGCAGTTGTTGTTGTCGTAGTCGTTATTGGACTCGTTGTACTTGTTGTTGTTGTAGTCATAGTCGTAGTTGTAGTCGTTATTGGGCTGGTTTCACTTGATTGTTCTGTACTTGTGACATCAGTTGTTGTTTCACCTACTGTTGTTGTGGTCGTCACTGAGGTAGTTTCACTTGATTGTTCTATACTTGTGACGTCAGTTGTTGCTGCCGTTGTTGTTGTTGTTGATGCTGCAGTCGTCACTGAGGTGGTTTCACTTGATTGTTCTGTACTTGCGACTTCAGTTGCTGTTTCAGTGATGGGAGTTGTAGTTTCATGTGCTGTTGTTGTTGCTGCTGCGGTCGTCACTGAGGTAGTTTCACTTGATTCTTCTGTACTTGTGACTGCAGTTGTTGTGGTCGTCACTGAGGTGGTTTCACTTGATTGTTCTGTACTCGTGACGTCAGTTGTTTCACCTGAGCCTTCTACGTCAACTGTTGTTTCAGTGGTAGTAGTGGTGCTAGTGGTATGTTCACTTGATTGTTCTGTACTGGTGATATCAGTCGTTTCACCTGAGCCTTCTACGTCAACTGTTGTTTCAGTGGTAGTAGTGGTGCTAG
>ERZ778023.589-NODE-589-length-76351-cov-6.875354_pt1 | contig 76351 bp, 56 predicted proteins | sample MGYA00375753_ERZ778023 | MGnify/ENA primary metagenome ERZ778023 (study PRJEB29350, sample SAMN05389822) | bioreactor metagenome | isolation source: Ammonium sulfate bioreactor | place: South Africa: University of Cape Town | collected 2014-04-04 ... | reverse complement strand
CCGACGTCATGTCGCCCGCCGAGAGCACGTAGCGCCCAGCCGTACGGCCTGCGGCAAGGAAATCCGCGACACCTCGCACATAGCGCCTGGAGTAAACGGACAAACAAAGCACCCCGATCACGGGAACGAGAACGATGAGCCAGTCAATAAAATGCATCGGGTCTGGAGAGAGCTAATTCTACGGGGTTCAGAGGCGGACTCGTACCTGCCTCTGGCGAATTCTTTGAACACTAAATTTCCCGGTACTTGGGACCGTAGGAGGGCCGGATGCGTCGGAAAATATGGTGGTTGACCTTATGAACGCAAGTAATGAGGCTGTAAAAATCTGCCTCCAGAGGTGATTGGCCCCCAGCTGGCGTATCATTTATAATGTGAGAAGGCTGCTAACACGATCGAAGACTTCGCCTGGTTGAATAGCGAAATGCGCGCACCTGGAGTCGAACAGACTTGCGCTGCGGATTCAGCGCCCGGATCGAGCAACTCGGCTCCATTGCGCCAATGAAAGGACTATCGCTTCATGGATTGAAGCTGTCTGAGGAAAGGCGCGGGCAGGGAACCGTCGGCCGCGATCGGCACATCCCAGGTGACCGCGCCGCCGAGGTCCTGAATGAGACGTGTATAACTGCGGACCCAGACATCCGTGAAGCGGGGTGCTCCCTCACCCCACCAGTCGCCGAGGTAACTAAGGATGTGCAATTGCATGTCCGCCATCTCCGCACGTAATGGCTCCCATTTATTGGAAACCGGAAACTTGTTGGAAACCTCGCCCGCAGTATAATCCTGATCGACCACGGTCTTTTCAAAGGGCAGCGCGGTTCCCGTGTTAAAGGCGACGATGCGAGAATCGTTCCCGACCCGCAACGCCCGGGCAAAGGAACTTCCATTGGGCTCATTCGCGCCGCCGTACATGGTTCCGGCAAAATAGCAGCCATCGATCCACCAGCCGGTCACCCGATCACCCCATCTCGCACCCCATTCGGCAACGACGGATTCCCATTTGCGCTGAAATTCCGAGAGCCGGGCATCCGTCGGGGTGCTCTCCTCCGGGCGCGGAGGCAAACCCCAGGCGCTTGCATCCCAGGCGGGAGCGAGTCGGAATTTCTCCACCGCCAGAGCGTCATTCGCGGGCGCGTGGCTGGGCAGATAGGCGATCAGCTTCACCTCGGGAAGAAGTGCTTCTGCAATCTCCATGATCAGATCGCGCCGCGAAAGCAAGGAGGGTTGCCGTCCGACAATTTCGTCGTAAACGGAATTCGGAGAGCAAAAGTGACCGGTATTCTGTCCGAGGGTAAAGACGACATAGCCCGCTCCGCTTTCCTTGATGGTACGAGCGAACCGGCAAACATCAAAACCGTCCACTCGCTGGTTCCATGCCTCCGACGAGGTGGCAGATGCGACATTGCTGCTGGCGGGCTTGTCGATGTAATGAAACATTAGTCCCCACCCGGCATCCCGCAGCCAGGCTGCCCTGCTCTCTTGTTTAAGTACGTTCATTTAACCTTGAGCGCTGGAAGCTTCTTCAGCGCGCTTCCTCGACTTGCAGATTAGCGATGTAGATGGCTCCGTTGGGATTCGCGCTTCCCCAGCCAATCTGAATCCCTCCGATGTCGTCGAGCCGCGACGACAACTCGAGCCCGTCCACCTCGACGGGGTCTTTGTCAAAAGGCGTTACACTCACATTGTACTTTTCCACTCCGCCATCCTTCGCTGGCAGCGTTCTGATCTCGACGTGATACCAGACGTCAAAATTCAGAGGCGTGATCGGGTCTCCATCGATCTGCTTGCTTTGGTTGGCAATTACGGGCGCGTGATTCGGTCGGATGAACGGATTGGCCAGGTTGAAACGTAATCCCGCTTTCTTCGTGGAGTCGATGAGAGTGACTGTCGGCAAAACACCCGCTCCGGGACTGGCCGGAATGAAGAAATCGAACTTCACCACGATGGGCGCGGCCGTGGGGCTCGCGAACATCTTGGTCACCGCCGGCCCGGCGCCGCTGCCCTCCACCTGGCCCTGAAGACGCACGGCGTGGCTTCCTCCGAAGGCAGAGCCTTGCTCCACCACCTGGACTGTGCCCACGGAACCTTCCGGTTTTCCGCTCCAGACCATCCAGCCGTCTGCCGGCGCCTCTCCATCGCGGAATCCGGACCAATCCTCCTGCAACAACACGTCCGCCCGCAAGAGCGAGGCTGACGAAAGCAACACCAGGGTCGAAATAAAACGTATAGCGATCTTCATGTTCTGAAATCTACCGGTTCAAGCTGCGGCGCGGCAGCCTCATGATCAGTGCAAAAGCCCCCAAGCCCAAAAGCAGCGCGACCGATGGTTCGGGCACCGTGGCGACCACGATATTGTCCACGTACATCTCACGCCCGTTTGTGCTTCCCCATCCAAACTCGATCTTCGAAAAGTTCGCGATCTGATTGTAAAAATTCAGGTTTGAGTAAGTCACGGGAGATCCACCATTCTGGGTGATGGTGATGGAGTATGTATTGCCGCTTACGCTGGCCGCGCTCGTGGTTATGTCTATGTGATACCAAGAGCTTAGCGCGACGGTCGATAGATTGTTGCCGGTCTGGAAGTCGCCGGTACGGTTCATGATGTTGGTCCCGGCATAATTCCTGAGCTGAAGGATAAGGCCTGCCGTGCCGCTGCTGTTAAGCAGGCTGAACTGGGGGATTACCCCCGGAGAAGCTCCCAGGTAGAAATCGAAGGAAATCGAGAGGGCTGAAGTGGTCGCGGCAAATGATTGATTGAGCGCCACCGATCCCGTGGAGCTGCCCACGCCATTGAGGTAGGCCGACTTCGTTCCGGTACCGTAGGATTTTGCATCCGTCACGGTAATCGAGCCAAGCGAGCCGCTGGGGCTTCCCGTCCAGACACTCCATGGAGAGGTCGGCACAGCGCCGTTAGCATAACTCTCCCAGTTTTCGTTAATGAGGATGGCTGCCGACAGGGGCCGGGCCAGAAACAAGGCGAGACAGACTGGGATGAGATACAGGCGGGGGGGAAACATGGAGTTCATAAGGTTTAACTTTACACGTGAATAGTTGCGTTGCGAGTCGGTGTCAATATTTTATTGAGTCTCCCGATTTTCGAAGGGCGGACGGCTATTTGCTCCCCCGGAAGGGGGCGGTGGAGTTCCGCACAACGAGATTTGTACGGACTAGCTGGAGGCGCGGAGCGCGGGAGGGTTTTCTGGAGGGATTCTTGATTAGCTCAATAAGTTTGCTACCGCAGCACCGCCCGATTTCCTCAAAAGGCTGCTCTACGGAAGTCAGCGGCGGGTCCATGAGCGCGCAGATGGCGCTGTTGGAATATCCGACGACGGACAATTCCGAGGCGACGGAAATCCCCAGGTGGCGCGCGCATCGAATGGCCATGGCGGCGAGACGGTCGCTTGCGCAAAGTAGAGCCGAAGGCCGACGGCGCGCGCTCAAGACATGATGGATCGCCTCCTCGGCTCTGGGACCATTCCAATCAGTCAGGACCATCCAGCCTTCGGGCAGGGAGGCATCACGATCCCTCATCGCTGCGCCGAAGGACGACATCCGCACCCCCCCGACCTCATTCCCGCCGATGAAGGCCACGCGCCGATGGCCGAGATCCCAGAGGTGGTCTACCGCCAGGTTGATCCCCAGGGCATCATCTGAGTTGATCTGGAAAGCGGCGATATCCTGCCTCGAAATCGAGCAGACAATCGGCGTCCCGTAGCGCTTTGTGGAGTCCTCGAGTGTGCGGGCAAAGGAGGCCTCAGGGTTGAAATTGCAACAAAAAATCCCCGCCACCCGCTGCTGAAGGAAGTGCTCGAGAGCGGTGGTCTCTGCCGCAATGCCCGAGACCTCTTCGATTTTGATGAGATAGCCGCTCTCCCGCAATTCCGCGAGCAGCCCGCTGATCGTACGGCTCGTCCACTCCGCCTTCAGATCGCTGATGAGACAGCCGATGACGGGATTGTGCCCGGTTTTCATGGCGAGGGCCAGATGGTTCCGATGATAACCCAGCTTCACGGCGGCATCCCGCACCCGTCGCGCTGTCTCTTCGCTGATACCCACTTCCTGAAGGCGATTGTTCAGCACAGCAGATACCGTCAAACGCGAAACGCCCACATGCGCCGCGATATCGGACATTTTGACCATGCCGACAGTTATACGCAGCGAATGGGCGGACATGGCAACCGGAATTCGCCATGCCCATCGGGCGCTCCTTTCCATGAGTTCTTCACGGGGCTTCCGCATCCGGATGAGACCTGGAATGACGGAGCCTGATCAGATCTCCTTTCGCGTAACCCAGAGATGGCTGAAGAGCCCGGGCGCACCGTGTTCCTCGATCCAGTCGTAAAGTCTGGTCTTTTCCAAAGGGGAAATCCATAGGCCGAGAGCAGGCCATGCCAGGCAGCTCTCCGGGATGCGGATGGTGCAAAGCGCCGAGGCATCCCATCGACCTCCGAGCCTCTGCGGCAAAGACCACTCCGGTACGGCACAAAGCTCGATCGGATGATAAATCGGATACCCTTCCGCGACGCAAGGGCCTCTCGATCGCGTGGGGTCAAAGAGATGCACTCGCTGATTGATGCCCCTTCCCTCGGGATCAAATGCGTGAAGATGCAGGAAAAACTCTCCCCTTTCTGGACGAAGCCCATTCAACTGAACCCTGAGCTGACGCCACTGCACCCAGGCGGCGACGCCCCAGTCCCAGCCCTGGGGATAGTCCACGCAAAGCTCCTGGAATCCGTAGCCATCCTGGCAGCGCACGAGGTCGAACTCGTGGCCAAGCACCTTGGTAATCGATCCCCGGGGAAGATAAATGCCCGGATGGACCTCGATCACCCTCTCTCCAGCCTGTGGGCGAAGCGCAGTGAACCATGAGTTGATACGATCCATCTCCGCATCACCTGCCAGCTTCGCGACTTGGCGGTCCCAGCGAGAGGTGTCGCGAATGTTGCCAAAAAACTGGCAACCCCAAGCCCCCGTCGCGCCGGCGACATGGGGGCCCCGGTCCAGGCGCTCGGCCACATCCTCAAGCCCGATCAATTCGATCTGATCCGCCGTCACACCCCACAGGCGATGCCAGCAAGCCAGCCGGGATCCGTCAAAACGAGCTGTGTAGGGGATATCGGAGACTGTTTCAGCCTGATAGGAGTGTCCGCAGAGCCGCTCGACCGTGATTCCCGCCCCTGCCGGGGAAGCCCGTGAAATGTCCACCTCGACGCTGAAGGCCTCCGGGGTCTGCGAAACCAGATAGGTGTAGGGACGATCCCTCCAGAAGAAAGTTTCCGCACAAACCAGGCCGCCCCAGGACCGCGAAAGTCTCCCGCGAGCGCAGCCTCCCGCCCGCAATGTGAACTCCAGGCGGGTCGCGCCCTCCGCCGCCCGGCCTTCCAGCAAAAGAGCTCCTCCCTGGCCTGATGGATGGGGAACCTGCCGATGCCGCCAGCCTGGTGGCAAATCCAGCGCCTGGAAGGGGCCCAGCCAATCCTCAAACGCGTCCCAAAGCAGGATCGGCACTTCGTTCTCGGGACCGTCGTTCTGAATCGCAACGCCGACCCGCTTCTCCAACGGTGAGATGCGATCCTCGAAATACTCCACACGCAGGTGACTGGATGCCTCCGAGGACGGCGCACTGCCATCAGGCTGGAATGCGGGACAAGACCAGGGCTTTCCGTAATCATAACGGCGCGCGGGCAGCAGCGACGGTCGCTGCCAGATTGTCTGCGCGTCCAGCCCCTCGTCGACCACCACGTCGGGGTAACGCCCGGGACGATGACCGACGTGAAAACCCATCATCTCACCTCGCCAGTAGGAGGTCTGCCGTTCAAAGCCGCCCGAGGCGGCGAGACGCTCGCGCCAGCGCCTCAGCCCTCCGATCTCCAGCCTGCCGCGATCACGCTGCTCGGCCAGCCATTCCAGCGCGCGCCGATTATGTTCAAAACAACGATCGGCAAAAAAATACTGGAGATTGATATGAAAAAAGAGCGACTGCCCGCTCAGCTCGCATTGTCGCAACCAATCCTCCGCGATTTGAAGGAAAGGCAGAGGATCGTTCGAGGGCTCAAGCCATCGGTCGGCCGCCTGCGCATTCAGCGGGCACCAGGGCCCCTCGCTCCAATGGTTCAGGCAGACCATCGGGTTCCGGAGTTCCATGCTGGAAAGAAGGACGCTGTCCTCCCGCCCGGAGGACTCGGGTTTGCGAAAATCCTCCTCCGAAACAAAGAAGGGAGTGAGCGGCGAGCCGTAGTGCGCGATCTCCCAGCCTCCATCCTCGATAACCGTCGGTGCGCAGAAACCGAGGATGTATCGCACTCCGACACGCCGGCAGGCGGCCACGAAGGCATTGCCGGGGGTGTATGTATTGACTGCGACAAAGTCTCCCAGCCCGAGATCCGCATATTTCCCGGCGGCGCGGCGCAGCAAGGCGGCGCATTCTTCCTCGGAGTATTTCCACCAGTTTGCATCCCGTGCGGCGGGATCGAGATCTGCCGGATAGAGGTTTGGCGCACAGAGACCGCCTGCATCGGCGATCTCCTGTAGCGCGGAGCGGTGACGACCGGCCTGGGACAGGCCGAATGCGACGTCGGCGACCAGCCCGAGACCGAGAAGATGGCGGGCTTCTTCGGCGAAGCGATCCCGCGTCTGGTCCCATTGGGCGTAAATGTGGCAGAAGGCCTTCAAGGTTTAAGCTCTTTGACGTAAAGTCGGCCAAAGCCTTCGGGATTTTTCCCTTCCATGATGCCGCTGAAGATGCGGAGGCCATGCCGCACCTCCGCACCGCCATCGAGATCGTTGACCACGAGCGCAAAGCCGATTTTTGATCCGATCTTGGGCGCCTGGTCGAGACCGAGGGTCGGCCAGGGGAAAAGGATGTCATACAGCGTGTGAGTTCCTTCGCGAGTCACCTTGGCGACGATTCGCGGCTCCTCGGCGCCGGAAGAAAATCCCGGGGCATCCGCCCGGAAGCGCCAGACCATGGCCGGGCCTCCCTTGTTGGGCAAGGCGATGCCATACTCGAGGATGCGGTGGCCGTTGTAACCGTTGCCCACATTGTTCGGCTGCCATTCCTTGTCGGCATCGACATCGAAGGCCACCTGGATCGAATCGCCATTCCAAAGATACGAGGGCAACTGCGACTGGTGATGCGAATCATCCAGCACGTCAACCTGCAGGCGGAATCCCTCCGGCGTGACTGCTGTCTTGAAGGATGCCGAGCAATCTTCCGCCTTCAGTGGCTGCGGGAACGGACTCCAGGAGGAGAAGTCTACCCCGGCAATGGCCTTCCAATCCACCTTTTGCACCGACGGGCAATAGATGACGGTCTGGTCAACCTCCTTCTCCACCACAAAGGGCGCCTCGCCCTCGAGCGAAATGGCCAGTTTGCCCTGGAGTCTCGACCCGACTTGAAATCCCGGCACCGCCAGTTCGATCTTCGCCGGCAGATTCGGTGAAAGGTGCGCCCTGGTTTCCGCGACCTCGCCATTGTTCAGGGTGAGCTTGAGCACCACATCCGCACCGGACTTCATGGGAGATTCCACCCGGGCGGAGGCCAGCAGCTTATCCCCCTGCGGCGACAGCGAGAAATCAAGGGACTCGACTTTCAGCGGACTCAGCACCTTGATCGGCTGAACCTGCATGGCCTCGCCCGATTTCCCGAGGATCAGGTAGTTGCCTGGCGCGGCGTCGGCGACGATGGCAGCCTCAGCACCGGATAAAGTGATCTCAGGAGCGGCCACGCCTCCCGCCCAGGGAAGCGTGAACTTTTCCCCGGGGGTGGCCTTGATCTCGGGAAGCGTCTGGGCGTCGAACAAGGCGCTGCTATCCGGCAACTCGAAGAAAACCGGAGCGGGACCCACGGCCAGCGACGTGCCCTCGACCGGAAGATCGCGTCCCATGCTATCCGTCATCCGCAAAGGAGTTGACGGCAGTTCCAGCCGGCCTGGTCCATTTGCATTCCATGCCACGCCCGTATTCTTTCCCTCCCGGTGAAAGAGCGTCAGATTCAGTTGCGGGGAAAAGGCGAACCATCTGCCATCTCCGCGCCGGGTCCAGCCGAGCCACTTCAGCGTATTGACGAAGGCAACATACGTCGGGGTCGGCGTATTGTCGCTGTAGAGCATGGAATACCCCGGCTTGCCGGGCTCGGAATCATGCTTGAAGACAAAGTACTCGATGGCATCCAGCGGCTGGGTGGCGAGCAGGGCGATGGAACGCGGCGCATATTGACTGCGCTCGGTTTCCGTGATGGTTTTCTGCCAGTCTCCGATATCCGCACACCAGCCGTACTCGGTAATGTAGACGGGCATATTGCCTCGTCCGGTATCCTTCAGATATTGAGCCATCTCGGTTACATTCTCGATGAATTTGCCCTCCGGGCTTGAGCCGTTGACATAGGCATGCATGACGAGGCCATCGAGACAATCGAGCAGACCCATTTCCGCGTATTTGCGGAAATCATTCATACGGATGCTATACATGCAGGGACCGAAGAATTTCATCCTGGGATTGCCCTTCTTGACCCCGGCGGCGATCACCTGGTGAAACTTTACAAAATCCTCCGCGCTTCCCCGCCAGTGGGCATCCGGCTCGTTGTAGGAGCAGAACCAGGGAAGGTCGGGATTCTGCCGGGCGAAAGCCTCGATCAGTCGCTCAAACAGGCCCCAATCCTTCGGAGCCATGAGCGTGCCGGGAGGGGCGCTGTCGGGCATCACCCACTTGGGCAATGCCCCAATCGTGAAGATATTCTTGTAGTTGGGAGCGTAGGTGAGCGGCTTTGCCCCCTTGGGAGGGGAGATCGTTCCATCAGGGTTCAGCACATATTCGGACAAGTCAATGCCTCCGATGCCCCATTCCCAATTTGCACCGGACTTGAGCCAGATATCCAGATCTCCCCATACGCGGAAGGTTCCGAGACGGGACTGGCGGCGGATCGCCTCCTCGAGCGGAGCTCCGAGTACGGCGGCAGTGGTTTGCGACACGATGCTTTTTCCATCGGGGTAGTCCGCTGAGGCTTTCACGGCATAGTAGCCGATCCCCTCCAGAGGGATCTTTAGCGTCGCCACGCCGGACCCGCCTTCGACCTTTGCGAGCGCCTTGCCCGTCTCGTCAAATAGCTCGAGGCGCGCGGACTTCACCTTGTCCGCGTCGACGAAATCCACTTTCATCCCGCCGGAGTCGGTAAAGAACAGGTTCCCTGGCGTCGCGGGCTCCGAGGAGAATACATGCTCGATCTCTGCCATCTCGGTGAGCTGTATGTTGCGTAGCGAAACCTTGGCGGGCGCCGTTCCCTGTGGCGAGGAAACCCAGATCTCGAGAGCCAGCTTGTCCGTGCCAGGGTGGATGGTCGATGTGCCCTCCAGCTTGGCCCACGTGCGGAACTTCTCCGCCTTGCTCAGCTCCGCGGCGCTGTCCCATTCCTGCCGGGGTGAAAGGTTGCGCGAAAAAGCGCCCCCTGTTTTTTGATCGCCCTTGCGCTGGCGAATGCGGATCTGCACGGCATAGCCATCCAACCCGGAGGCTTTGATTTCCAGACTCAGCCGGCACCGCCGGTTTCTGAAAAAGGGTGTGCGCGCTGGGACCGGTATCTCCGGACCGTCGATGACCTGCCAGCGGTCGGAGAACTTGCCGTATTTCAACACAAGCTCGGCCCCGGTATCCTCGACCGAGACGATTTGAGGATCGCGGGCCTTCCACTCGCTGAGCGAGATGGCATGTTCGCCAAGGATTTCCGTGGCGTCGGCTTGAGGCAGGCAGGCCAGCAGGAAGAGGCAGGCGATCCGAAGGGAGTTTTTGATAAGCATGATATTTAAGGAGCTGCGTGGCCGGACGGGGAGAAGACCATGAACTCACGAAGGCCCAGCGGGCCATCGCCATCCGGAATGATTTCGAGGACATGCGGGCCATCGGTCCAGCAGCGTACGATGGTCTCCTGCGGCACTTCGCCGGGTGAAAGCGTCACGGGCGATTTCCACGAGTCGCGGCTCATGGAAAAGACGGGCCACTCCACGGTGAACTCGGCAGGCAGATCCTTGCCGAAGGTTTTCTTGACTCCTGGGAACGCAAGATCGCCCGGCTCCAGGGAAAAGCGATCCGAGGCCGCCACGAAGCGCTGGCCGGATTGCCCGGCTCCCAGCGGTCCAGAGACCGATCCCGTGACATCAAAGGAATATCCGGAGCCATCGGGAGCTACGTCGTGAAATTTCATCGTGTACGACTCGACCACAGGAGAGTCGCCCAAGGACACCTTTGTAATGGCTGGCCACCAGGCGCCGGGGGCTTTGGAAGACCGACCAGCAGCCAGCGTGTCACGTTGTGTCGAGGGCGGCCTGCCATCCAGGAGGATGCGGGCGCTCCCTCCTCCGGCGAGTCCGATCACATCCACGCGGTTGCCGGTGAAGGCCAGGCGCAGGGGCTCCCGGCCGCAGGCCACCAGGCCCTCAGGAGTATACTTCCAGGAACCTGCGGAGAAGCTGATTCCCTCCCTCGGCCTATCCAGGGAGATCGTATGGATGCGCTTTCGCCAGTCATCCGACGCCGAGGGGTTGTCTTGAAATCGCGCCACGATAGCCTCCCCGAGCAGAGCACCCCCGCGCTCATTCAGGTGGATGAGGTCGCCAGTGAGATCGCGCGGCGAGATCTTCTCTCGCTGCAGTGTCTCCTTCCAGAGCGTTCGTGCATCGGCAACCTCAAAACCGTACTTCGCCGCGAGAGTCTTGATGAGCTCGGAGGTTTTCTCCCGCATGCCATTCGTCTCATCCGGCGTGCTGTCGACATGATGCGTCCAGACCAATACCTCAGCGGTGAGGTTTTTCCTGATCCCCTGAAAGATCTCCTCCAGCTCTCCATCCTGTCCTCCGTAAACGTGGAAGACCACCAGGTCCGGATTCTGATTGTACATGTCCTGCCAGGCTGTGCGCCGTAGCGCGGGCGCCTGATATCCGCCGATTGCAGGGTTGGTGAAAGTGACCTTCGCATCGGGGTAGCGGTCTCGCACGAGTTTCATGATGGCTCGATCCGCGTATCCCTGCGCGGTGATGGACTGGCCATAGAAAAGCATCCGCACCGGCGTGTGGCGCCCGGGCGAGCTCGACTCCAGCAAAGCCATCGTGCGCGGCAAATACAGGCCGGGACTCTCGGCTCCCAGCGGCGTGAGGGCCAAAAAGAGGAGGGGAACGGCAGTCAGTCGGATCTTCATGACCTAGTCCTCCGGGATCAGCTCGGCAACACGCACCACCAGATCGGAACCGTAGTCGTAGCCCAGACAATGCAATACGAACAAAGCGGCGTCCGGAGATTGCGCAAAGCGGGCCGTCTCGCCGTTGTCGATCCAGCGCGCCGCCCGGATGCGGCGGGGCAGCCCCTCGACGGGACGCAGCCCGTTACCCCCGCCCCGGGTAACGACATGGGCGTCGCCCCGGCGGGAGAGATCAAAGGCAAAGTAATAATATGCCCCATCGCCTTGCAGAACAAAATCGCGTCCGACGCATCCCGTCTCCAGAGGCCTCGCGTCGTAGATCACACGGCCCGTGCGCTGGATCCACTGCCCCGCGAGTCGAAGCACCGCCGCCTCATAGTCCGGGATGCGCCCGGAGGCGGTGGGGCCGACATTCAACAGATAATTCGCCCCAATCCTCCGGCAGGCGCAAAGATGCTCGATCACCTCCGCCGGACTCTTGAATCGAAAGTCTTCGTTCCCCACGCCCCAGTGCCCGTTCATGGTCTCGCACATTTCGCCCGCGAGGTACTTCGGCCAGCCGGCGCGATTCGGGGCGACCGGCAGATCCTGTTCAAACGTCGTGCTGTCCAACTCCGGATGTCCCGTCCTGCCTCGGGCGCCCATCCCGGTATTATTGATGATCATCGCCTCGGGTTGATGCTTTCGGATCATCGCATAGAGCCGATCCTCCTGCCAGTCGGCCTGTTTGCGCGACCAATTTCCGTCGAACCACAGCCCGCCGATTTCTCCATAGTTTCGGCAGAGGATTTCCACCGAGGCATTGACGTAATCGAGATAGTCGTTGAACTGCCGTTCGTCACAATCGGCGGAGTTCCACCGCCAGTCGAGCGTGGTATGGTACAGAAAAGGCGACAGCCCCTCGGAGCGGCAGGCCTCTACGAACTCGGCCACCAGGTCCCGCCCGGCGGCGGAGTGGGGTGCGTCGAAGTCGCTGAGACCGCGGGTGTCATAAAGCGAGAACCCATCGTGGTGACGCGTCGTGAAGACCACATACCGAGCTCCCGCCTCTCGGGCGAGCCGCGCGATGGCGGCAGCGTCGAACTCCTTCGCGCGGAAGTCCTCCGCCAGCCGCTCATACTCACTGACTGACATCTGCCGGAAATGCTGCACCCATTCCCCCTGGCCCAGCAGGGAATACAGTCCCCAGTGCAGAAACAGGCCGAAGCCATATCGTTCAAACCGTGCGATTCGGGGCAGAGGCTGGGGGACTGGGGAGATACTCACAGAAGAATACAGGTTGAGTAACTAATAACGAATAAGGGAAAAGTCCACGGAAGAGCGGATCAAGCACTTCGTCTCCGGCGCATCGCGACGAACAGAAAGAACGCGCTGCCAAGCAATGCCCAGGTCTGAGGCTCCGGTACGATCGTGTACGAGATCGAGGGACGGTAGGCTTCCGTCGCATTATTGGCAGTGGCGGCCTCGATGCGGCCAACATCCGAGAAGGCATCGTAGTTTAAGCGAAGGAAAACATAATTCCCGCCGACCGCTCCGGCGGTGTACTGAGCATTCAGATAAGCCTTCAAGTTATCGCTTGCTCCGCTATCCGTCGTGTAGGCCGTGTTTGCCGATGCGACTGTTCCAGTGGTGAACCAGTTGTCCTTCAGCAAGGTTGCGGATGTGGAGTCGAGGCTTCCCACGAAGTAATCCCCCGTCGTCACGGCGGAGGTCGTTCGATACCCGAGGCCATAAAGGTCGATATTTGCGGTAAGCGCCGACGTGTTGGTCAGCTGTGTGAATGTAAAACTCGCAGACCCGATGCTCTCCCCGGCAACAAGGGTCGGAAGCTGGAAAACAAACACCATCACCCCGACCGTGCCCGTCGAGGTGCGGCCCACGAAGACATTCGAGGTGGAGGAGCCGTAAGCCGCGCTCGCTCCGGTCCCGGAGGAGCCGTCTCCGGCGGCAGTACCCGTCAACCACGCATCCGCAGTATTACCCGGGAGCACGGCCGCCTCCGCACACGAGCTGGCCGCAGCCATGATGATAGCCTGGAACAGTCCGAAAAATTTTCCGAAGATTTGGGATTTCATAACAAGTGGACGCAAGGTGCCGCAGGGCGCTCGCCCGGGGCAATGAAGCATAAAGTTATCACGATAACTTGACGCCAGGGATTCCAAAAGCTAAGTCTGGATCTGCCATGCCGAATCAAAGAGCCATTGCCGCGGAGGCGGGAGTCACCCAGGCGGCGGTGTCAAAGGCTTTGCGAGGTGACCGCTCTATTCCTGAGGCGACCCGCCTGCGCATCGCGGAGGTTGCGCGCAAATTAGGATACCGGCCCAACGCCTATGTGGCGACATTGATGGCGCACATTCGGTCAGGCCGCCCGCTGGTGGACAAAGGCTGTATCGCCCTCCTGGTGGATGCCTCCTCCGACAAGCACTGGATGGGGGACATCGGGGGGTATTCCTACCGGCTGCAATATCAGGGCGTCCTGGAGCGCGCGCGGGCTCTTGGCTTCACCACCGAGTGCTTCTTTCTCCGCGGCGGGGGAGCTTCCCAACGCCCCGATCGTATTGACCGCATCCTGCGGGCCAGAGGGATCAATGGTCTCATCCTGATGCCAACGATGCAGCACGCGCTCGGCCTGGTTGGCGACTTGACGCTCTCCTGGGAGCATTATGCCGCCGCCACCATCGCCTACACATGGAGCAACCTTCCCATTGACCGGGTTTCCAGCCACCACAGGCACAATCTCGACATCGCCATCGCGGAACTCCACCGGAGAGGATATTCCCGCGTGGGCATGTGCCTGCCACCGGAGGCGATGAATGGCGTGGACTACAGCTGGCGCGAACGCTTCCTGCTCTGGCAGGACCGTTTGCCCCCCAGGCGCCGCATCCCTCTCTTCGTCGGGAAACCGGAGGTGACCGCCTTGGAGAAATTTCGAAAATGGCTCGCCAAATGGAAGCCGGATGCGCTGGTGGGGCTCATCGGTCACGAGAAGGACTGGCTTGACGAACTCGGCCTCCGGGCGCCCGAGGATCTCGGCTACGCCTGCATCAACCGGCCGCCCGACTCCCGCTTTTCCGGAGTCGAGGAAAACCAGAAAGTCATCGGGGCGGCGGTCATGGATGCGGTCGCCGCCCAGATTCAGCGTAACGAGTTCGGCCTGCCTTCTCACCCCAAACTGATCCTTATCGAAGGAACCTGGGTGAATGGGAATACCCTGCGCGCTGTGACATCATCCTGAAGTTATCGTGATAACTTGCTGTTCCGTTGCTGCGAGGGAGGAACGGGTGCATATATTCGGGAGACGCCGGATCCATCTTCGTTCTTAGCCCCCACTTTTCGCAAACGATGAATCTCCCCTTTCCCAGAAAAACAACCTTTCCCCAGCGGGGCTTCTCGCTGGTCGAGGTGACCATCGCCATAGGCCTTGTCTCCTTTGCCGTGCTTTCCGTGGTTGGCCTGCTGCCCGTCGGGCTTGGCGCATTGAAAGACTCCCGCACGCAGATGCTTGAGACGCAGATTCTCAACGGTGTCGCGGCGCAAGGCGCCGTCGGCAAATATGATAACCTGGCCTTTACCAACTGGTACGACGCCGAGGGGCAGATCCTGACTCGGCAGGCTGGCGCGCTTTACAAAGTCACGGTGAGCGACGCCACTGTGCAGCCAGTGTTTCCCGGAAGCAGCAATGCCTTTACAATGCGCTCCTCCTTGAAGGCTGTGCGCGTGGAGATCACTGATCTGCAAACCCGCGCCGGAAAGACCAATGTTCTCTGGGTGTCGCAGAGCGGCAAGTAGCTGCCCACTTAGGGAAAGATTTTTCGCCCATGCGGAACCCCTGCGAGCCCCTGGCATCCCTCGGCGAGAAAAGTAAAACCGCTCCCGGGAGGAATAGCCGACGGAAAATAACGGCGTTCACCCTCCTGGAGATGCTGGTGGCCTGCGCTGTGCTCGCGATGTTGTCCGCGCTCCTTTTGACCACGCTCGGGCAGACGACTTCGATCACCCGGCGCGCCACCGAGGGCATCTCCGCCTTTCAGGCGGCCCGGGCGGCCTTCGACATCATGACGACCAATCTTGGCCAGGCCACCTTGAGCAGCTATTGGGACTACCAGGATGATGGCGGTGATTTTCGCACAGCATCCAGCCGAGCCTCCTTTAAACCGGCCGCCTACGGTCGCAATTCGGAACTGCACTTTCTGATCCAGCCGGCCGGAACCCAGGGTCTCGGTACGACGGGGACAGGGGAGATGGTCGCTTTTCAGTTCCCCACCGCCTTTGCGTCCTCCGCATCGCACGAGGGTTTGTCCTCACTGCTGAGCGCCTGCGGGTATTATGTCGAGTATGGCGATATCGAGCCCTTGCCCTCGCCCTTTCCGCAGACCGCGCACAAGTATCGTTTTCGCCTCATGCAGGCGTTGCTCCCCGCCGAAAATCTCAAGGTCTATGACTCCTCGACAGGAAATGCCTGGCTCAGCGACCTCTCGAGCTACGCCACGCCGATCGCCGATAATGTGATCTACCTCCTCGTATGGCCCCGCAAGACGCAGGCGGAGGATAATGCTGGCGATGAACTCAGCAGCAACTTCACCTACGACTCCCGGAAAAACGCGCGCACGATCCCTCAACCTCAGACCGCAAACCAGCTGCCTCCGACGTTGCAGGTCTCGATCGTTTGTATTGACGAAGCCTCCGCCTCCCGGTTCTGCACGGGCGAAACCCCGCCGGCAGCGATCTCCTCCGCCTTCACCGGTCTCTTTGCCAACTCGACCCAGGCCCAGGTCGAGACAGACATGGATCAGCTGGGAACACGGCTCGGCTCCCTGGGCGTCAACTTCCGCATCCTCACCACCATCGTGCCGCTGAGGGAGTCAAAGATGCAATGAAGGCCTTTTCGTTGATCGAGTTACTTACGGTGATCGCTATCCTGGCCATCCTCGCGGTGGTGGCGATTCCGGCGGTGCAATCCATCGAGGTCGCACAATCTCTCAATCGCGGCGCCAGCCTGGTCGAGGACCAGTTTGCCCTCGCCCGGCAGACGGCCATCGCAAGAAATCGCGGCATTGAGGTGCGGTTGGTGGAGCTCAGTGACACGAGTGGAACTGGGATTCGAGGCATTCAGCTATGGATAGAGTCTGAGGACGGCTCCACCCTGAGCGCCTTCAGCCGCTTGGAATCCCTTCCCTCGACGATCATCATATCCCAGAATCCTGCGCTTTCGCCTTTGCTCACGGCAGAGCCCGATCGGGCGGGGTCGGCGGTCTTCAGCGGCCAGGGACAGAGAAATTACCGGGCCTTCCGCATCCGGCCCTCGGGCTCGCTGGATAGCTTAGTCAATACGACGAACAACTTCCTCACCATCTGCACCCCCCGGGACGTTTCCGCTCCTCCCCAAAACTACGCAACTCTGCGTATCAATCCTGTGACGGGGCGCGTCACCCAATATCGCCCATGAATCACAGAAGCTTCCAGACACCTCGCGAAAGGCCTGCGTCATCCGGCATTGCTCTCGTCATCGTCATGGCCATCCTGGTGCTCATTCTCGGGCTGGTTACCATCTTCCTGGCCCGCACTCGGGTGGAGCGAGGCGCCACCTCGGCCTACAGCGCCTCCTCCGCCACCCAGCGGTTGGCCGATCTGGCGACCAGCATGGTCAAGGGGCAGATCCGCGACGCCACCACGCAGGGCAATGCCGTCGCCTGGACCTCCCAGCCCGGGATGATCCGCACCTACGGGGCAGGGGCGCCGGGGAGCTTCACCGCGGGCGCCAGTCTGCTCCGGGTCTTTAAACTCTATTCTGCCCGGGAGCTCATCTCGACCACTTATGCCAATGGCACCGATACTCCGCCATCCTCATGGACGACGAGCACGGCTCTCTGGACCGACCTGAATGCTCCCATCATGGTTGATAATCCGAGTGCTGCCTCTGGCCCGGATGTGCCTCGCTATCCCATCCTGGACCCGGCAGCCCAGGATTCTGTTGAAGGCTTTGACATCACGGCCGGTCAAGCTCCTGCCGGCGCCGTTCTCTCCGGCTCCACCGATGCCCGGCGCCTGCCGATGCCCGTCCGCTGGCTGTATGTGCTGCAGGATGGGACGATGGTGACGCCTCCGGAAACAAGCGGCACGACGGCCTCGGTCAGCGGAGCCACCGCCACCAATCCGATCGTGGGCCGCATCGCCTTCTGGACGGATGACGAGACTTGCAAGATCAATATTAACACCGCCTCGGAGGGATCGTTTTGGGATACGCCTCGCGTCGATACAACGGAAGATCGCAAGCTGGCAAACTATCAGCCGGCCCAAAATGAGTTCCAGCGCTACCCCGGCCATCCCGCCATGGTTTCCCTGGCCCCGGTCTTTTTCGCCACCAGCTCGACGAGTACACCAGATCTCAGCACAGCCCAGCGCGAGGCGCTTTACCGTATCGCTCCGCGTATCGTGGGCGGAGGCTCCAATGCTGGTTCCGAGGTGGCGACGGGAGCTCTCAACCCCGATGCCGACCGCCTTTACGCTTCGGTTGACGAACTGGCCTTTGCCGCCGACCGCCAGGACCAGTCGGCAGAAAGCGGTCTGACCCGGGAGAAGCTCGAGGCTTCCAAATTCTTCCTCACGGCAAACAGCCAGGCTCCAGAGACGACGCTTTTCAATACGCCGCGAGTGGCGATGTGGCCGATCTTCAAGGATCTGCCTGCCGCACGCGTGACCGCTTACGATCGGCTAATCGCCTTCGCCTCGACCATCAACGGGCAGCCGTATTATTTCCAGCGGGAGGCGGCGCGCAGCACCACGTCGGATTGGGCAAACATCCCGCGCAATCGCAAACTCCTGCGTTACCTGCGCGCGCTTTCCGACAAACCCGAGCCGGGGTTTGGGCTATCACTCGTTTCGAAAACCTCTGTCACTGACCGCGATCAACTTCTGGTGGCGATGATGGACTACATTCGATCCACCAATCTCTATGATGACAACCTGACTCCCACTACTTACTCCAGCGACGCCGCCGCCCAAAGCGCCGTGCAGTTCACCGCTGGGAGGCAAAGCGATGGGGTTTCTGTCTGGTCGGGTCATGGGGCCGTCGCTCCATTACGCGTGCCGTCTGGTCTGGCCGATGTCTCCGCCTACCCTGGGGAACCGGATGGCACATCGCTCATGGGCTTTGGCCGGTTTCACACCATTAGCGACGCCGCTCTGCTTTTCATCTGCACCGCCGACGGATCGGCCGGCACCAGCGCCTCGCCAGTACCCGGCAATCCCGTGGACGCCGCCAAGCGCGAGAGCAATAACCCGGATACAAACAACACCCTCGGCGGTGTCGCTCTCACGACGACGCAACGCCGCATTCAGGCCATGCTCTTTTTTGATCTCTTCGCCGCGATGCAGGGGTGGACGCAGTATTCCGTCGATAGTTCCATTGATGTGGAACTCGTGGGTGGAAACTTCACCATCAACGATATCTCGTTGGCCTTTCCGACCTCAGCCAAGACAACCCAGGACAACCAGCAGTTGGACAACTATAGCCCCTGGGGCGGGTACATGGGATTTCGGAAAAGCCTCACCAGCGCAAACTGGGTCAACTATCCCCTGATCAGCGTGCCGATCACCATCGAGGTGCCGTCGGGCTCAAATCCCGCGATGCATTTCAAGGGCCCACAGACGGTAAAGCTCAAAATCTACGCCAAGCCGCCATCCAGCCGTGGCTCGGGAGACACTGATCTGGTGCAGACGATAGAGTTACACTTCCCGGAGGCAGACTTCCCGGTTCCAGAGCTTCGTACCTCCGGTACGGCTTCCGCTGGCACGACACCCGCGACTGTCATGCAAAACTGGTGGACCTTTACGCGCACAGGCATCGGCGGCTCCATCGATCGCGGCCGCCTTTACTTCATCAAGGGGCAGTCGGCCAATGGCTTGGCCGGCAATATCATCTGGCCCGAGGATACCCTGCGAACCCTGATTCCCTACCATGGGGATCTCCGGCTCGTTGCCGGTTCCCATTACGTGCCGGTCGGCGTCTTTCAACCTTCCCCCGGCTATTTCGACACGACCCGCCGCACCAGTACGGGTGCGCAAGATCCCTCCAATCCACTCCCGCAGATCAAAAACTCACTCACGGGCAGCAGCCGTTCCAATTATGAAGGAGGCGAGGGGTTTACCATGCCTCAACCTGCCGAGCGGCTCGTGGAAAATGCTGCTTACTCATCCGGAATCCTGCCCAAGTTTGGCCCCTTTGTGGACGAAGCAGGCGCAACGCATAGCGCCAGGGCTTATCAGGCCTACGGAGACTTTGACAATGGGACGGCGGTTACGGCGGACGGGCCCTACCTGAACAAACCCGACGAGGGAAACAATGCGCGCTCCGGGGGCGCCATCCCCTACTTCGGACAGAGCTGGGTGCAAGCAGCGAGCGGCCCAACCTTTTTCTCCCCCAACCGGCAGATCCCCGGCCCCGGGATGTTCGGGTCGCTGCCCACCAGATTGTTTTCCGGCAACCAGCCTTTTGAGTCGGGTGGAAATCAGGCCCTGGATCGCGCCTGGAGGACTCTGTTGGTACGTCCTCAAAGCGGACACCCGGGAGCAGTCAATCCGCCGGATCACTTGTGGCTGGATCTCTTCTGGATGCCCGTCGTCGAACCTTACGCGATTAGCTCGCCTTTTGCGACCGCTGGCAAGATCAACATGAACTACGAGATCGAGCCCTTCACCTATATCCGGCGAACGACCGGCCTGGTCTCGCTCCTGCGCTCGGAGCAGATCCTCGCCATCCCGAGCAGCGAAGCCTCCCGCTACAAAGGCGACAGCTCCAGCAGCCCGGCAGCCACCTTCCGGCTCCCGATCGACGCGCACGAAACCCTTAAACAATTCGATGCACGCTTTCAGAATGACGAGGTTTTCCTCTCTCCCACCGAGATCTGCGACATCCATCTCATCCCCAAGGGAGAGACGCTCAACTCTGCAGGAACCAACGCAGACAGCGTGATGAAATCCTTCTGGCAAGCCCATGCGGTGACCGGCGACAACTCCCGCGAGCGGCCCTATACGAACGTCCAAAGCCGACTTACAACAAAGTCCAACACGTACACCGTCCACTATCGAGTCCAGACACTGAAGAAACGCCCGGGCGGCAATGCCGCGGTGTGGAACGAAACATCCGACTCCATCACCGGCGAACTGCGGGGTTCGGAAACCATCGAGCGCTACATCAACCCAAATGACAAGACGACCCCGGACTACGCCGCTCTGTACTCGGACAATCCTTCCGCCAACCCGGCAGACCTGGGCACTTTTTACAAGTGGCGAACGGTTAACAGCCGGAAATTCCAACCCTGAAAGTCCAGCGTGACGCTCCCGTTATCGCGATAACGGGCGCTGTCCTTGCTGTAGCGAAGAGGCTCCGGAATTTGTAGTGCATCATGGAATCCTCGTCCGCCGAATCCGCGCCCCTCGAAGAAAAACCTCCGGGCAACGACACCTTCGCTCACATCGCGCAAAAGGTGGGAGGCGGCGCTGGCGGGCTCGTCGAGAATTACCCGGAAGTCCTGCCTGATGTGGCGCTGCCCTGTGGCGCGTTTCAATCAGCTCACGATTTCCCGACCCTCCCGCGGGCTTCCACCGCGGAGGAGATGCGTGAGGAACTGGCGCAGCTTCGGGAAGAGTTCGCTCCGTTTCTCAAGGACTTCGGCTCACACCGGGAGGAAAGGCGACGGAAGTTTCCCGTGCGACAAGCGCAATGGCGTCTCGCGGGGAAAGGGGACGGCCGCCTGCCTGCACCGGAGAGCTCTGGCTGGCAAACCGTAAACATCCCACACTATGGCGGCCCGATCGGTCCAGCGGTGGCTTTTTACCGGCACGAGCTTGAGCTGCCGGAGAGAGTCACGACGCAAGAACGCCTCTTCCTTTGCTTTCGCGGTGCCGACTATCGGGCGGAGGTCTACTTGAATGGCAGCTTTCTCACTCGGCATGAGGGCTTCTTCGAGCCCTTTGAAGTCGATGTCACCGAGGTGGCGCGACCGGGCCGCAACGAGCTGCTCGTGCGCCTGGAGAATGATTATATCGGACACGGCAACGAGGCCTGGGGCCAGAAGGGCAATGGAGAGAAACTCTATGCCGCGACGGGACTCGGTTGGGACGAGCCCGGGCTCGGCTGGCATCACTGCCCGCCCGGCATGGGGCTGTGCCAGGAGGTTTACTTCGAAACACGCTCCGCCGTGCATGTCCATGATCTTTGGGTGCGGCCGGTGCCGCTGGAGAATCGGGCGGAACTGCATGTCGTCGTTCGCAACTCCCTGGATGCCCCAGCCCCAGCATCTTGCACCTTCGCGTTGTCCGGCTCGAATTTCCCCGAGTCGATTTCCAGCGGTCGCGTCGACTGGGAGGCCATCGAGCCGGGACTCAATGCTTTCCGCATCGATCTGGCCCTGCCGCAGTTTCGCTGGTGGACGCCGGAGACTCCCTGGCTCTACAAGGTACTGCTCGAAGCTTTCGATGATAAGGGAGCGCCTCTCGATACCGCGCTCTCCCGTTTCGGCATGCGCACCTTCGAGATCACCGAAACAGGCCCCGAGAAAGGGCGCATCCTCCTGAACGGACGGGAGATTCGCCTGCGCGGAGCAAATACCATGGGGCACGAGCAGCAGTGCGTCCTCCATGGCAATCTCGCTCAACTGCATGACGACATCCTGATCGCCAAGCACGCCGGGCTGAATTTTCTCCGGCTGACGCAGCGTCCGGTCGAGCAGGAAATCTACGACGCCTGCGATCGGCTGGGGATGATGGTGCAGACCGACCTGCCGCTTTTCGCCAAGGTGCCGCGCAGTCAATTCGCGGAGGGAGTGCGGCAGGCGGGAGCGATGGAGCGCCTCATTCGCGGGCACGCCGCCTGCGTGCTGGTGAGTTTCATCAATGAGCCTTTTCCTCTCTCATGGGGCGATACCACGCATCGACACATGAAGCGCGCCGAACTGGAGGGATTCCTCCGGGCGTGTTCCGAGATCGTTCGCTACGAAAACCCCGACCGGCAGATCAAGCCGGTGGATGGCGACTACGATCCGCCGGCTCCGGGATTGCCGGATAATCATTGCTACTGCGGGTGGTATGCGGGACATGCCCTGGACCTCGGCAAGCTGCATCGCGGTCACTGGGTACCCACCAAACCGGGCTGGCGCTATGCCTGCGGGGAATTCGGCTCAGAGGGGCTCGACTCCCCCGACCTCATGCGCCGCCGCTACCCCGCAAGCTGGCTGCCCCTCGGCCCCGAGGATGCCTCCTGGACTCCCTCCCGCATCGCCCGTGCACAAACCGGGCCGATGCATGGCCTCTGGATGGATACGGAGGATTCCCTGGAGGGATGGGTCAATACAAGCCAGGAGCACCAGGCATGGATCACTCGTCTTATGACCCGCGCCTTCCGTCGCGACCGCAGGATGTCTTCATTCGCGATTCACCTGCTGATCGACGCCTTCCCTGCCGGGTGGATGAAGACGCTGGTGGACTGTGAACGCAATCCGAAACCCGCCTACTTCGCCTATCGCGATGCCCTCGCACCTCTGCTGGTGGACATTCGTCTCGACCGATGGGCCTGGTGGAGCGAGGAAACACTCAGCGCCGAGATCTGGATCTGCCACGACGGACAGGAAGCCCCTGCGGACAGCGAACTGCGTTATGTCCTGGAAGTCGACGGACATCCCGTCGCCTCGGGATGCACGCCGGCCGCCATCCCGGATTGCTCCAGCTTCTGTCAAGGGATAGTCAATATCTCCCTGCCACCGGTCTCCCGGCGTACAAACGCCAGCCTGCGCGCCGCCATCGTCTCCGCGCACGGGCAGATCCTCAACACCTCGGAGGAAAGGATCACCCTTTTTCCTCGAACGACCAAGGCATCCGCCCGGCCCGGCGTTTTCCTGTGGGAACCGAAGGATGAGGTTGCCGGACGATTCGTTGAAGGGCTTGGCCAGCTCCGGCAAACAACCCGCGCGCCCAGGCCGGGTGAAGTCATCGTCTCGAGTAAAGCGGAGATCTTTCCCATCATCGAACCGCAGATCGCCGCCGGGGCGACTCTCCTGCTGCTGGAGCTGCTGCCCGGTCACTACGAGATCGCCGGAGACAAAGTGACGATCGAAGCGGCAGGCTTCGGCCCACGACACTTCGTTTCCCGGGCCACAGGACACCCAGCCGTGCAGGGCTGCGAGAAAAACGACTTCCGGTTCTGGCACGATCCGGCGGAGGACGCCGCCACCGCCCTTTTGGATACCGTTTTCTTTGCCGACGGCTGGAAACCTGTATTGACAACATCCCAGGCGGGCTGGGGTATCGAAGGGCACAAGAAAGCTCTCGCCTGCGCGGAGCGCGAGATTGGTCGCGGACGCGTCATCATTTGCCAGGTAAAGATAGCCGGACGCACCTCAACCAACCCTCCGGCGGAGATCCTGCTCGACCGCTTGCTCGGATAGTTCAGGAGTGGCGCACGACCGCACAGCGCTCTCGCTGGACTGCCTCCGGCAGCCTACGCTTGAGCGCTGTGTCAGAACACAAACCGGACGACCGCACCAATAGGCTCTTGAGCTTCTGTGGTCCAGTTCAGGGGGTGAGATCACCACCCAACAATCCTCTATCCCTCCCCGGTCCAGTCTCAGGGTTCAAGGTCAGGGCCTTTACGCTGCCCGAGCGATTTTCAGCGAGGCGATTTCGTCCGGAGTGAGAGCCCGACGATAGACGGCCAGGCCCCCGATTTTTCCGACGAACCAGTTTCCCATCGTACCCTGGCGATGGACGGCTCCCACGGTGAAGTCTGCGCTGCCGGCGAAGATGCCTCCGGGGTAGGGGAAGGGATTGAAGCCGGGCCTGGGGTGAAACTCGCCATCGAGATAGGCGCGGACTTCGTTCCCATCGTAGGTGAAGGCGGCGCAGTGCCAGTCGAAATACGGGACGCGCGCTCCGTCAATGGCGGCATCCATGCACCACCGATGATTCGGCGTCGGCCCGCCGGAAGACGAGAGGTGCCCGCAGACATTATCCGCGCCGCCATGGATGCGGAGGTCGAGGAAGAGAGCATACTGGCGCTGGCATTCTGTCTCGTTCCACATCCCGGCGATCGCTTCGCACTCGATCTCGGGTTTCCTGTGCCGCTGGAGCCACGCGATTACGCTCACGCTCTCCCTCAGGCGGAGCTCGCCGCACTCCGCGTGAGGGATGACGAAATACCGCCCTCGCGAGAGCCGGGCGCAATGGTCGCCAAAGATGCCGCCCTCGGTTTGCTCGATCGGTGTGGCGCCATCTCTCAGGCAGGCCGGGAAGCTGCCGATGGCGCAGCGAGGCTGCCCGGTCGGTTCCTGAAAATCCCAGAAGCTGACGAGACCGGAGATGTCCTTTGGGTGAATCATGGCGAGGTGAGGGGGAGTGTGACGGAGACCGTGTGATGGGTTCCCGGTTCCGGCGGTTTGATAATGTGATCGGGGATTTCCACGCCGTCGAGCCGTGTTTCCATGCAGGAAACTCCGGCGAGGCGCTCGATGGTCACCTGAAAGGTTCCGCCCCGCCAGCGACGGGTGGCGTGGACTTTGTCCCACCCGGGCGGCAGTTGGGGATCGATGCGCAACCCCCCGGCTTCTGACCGGAGGCCGAAGAGGCAATCCACCACCGCGCGGTAGTACCAGGCGGCGGTTCCGGTATTGGCCGAGCGCGTGCTTTGTCCTGCCTTGGCCCCGGCGGGAAGTCCGAAGTAGGAATTGGGAATATAAAGAGGCAACTGGCCGGAGCGGGTGACGGGATTGGTCTCCGCTCCCGACAGAAGCATTCTCAATGTGCGGTAGGCATCGTCCGATCTCCGCGCCAGGTAAAGCGCGTAGGCGTAGAATGTCACCGCGTGGGAATAGACTGATCCATTCTCCAGCCGGCCAGGGGATTTCTGGGTGAGCTTGCCGATGTCGGTGCGCATGCGGGTATAGGCCGGGGCGAGCATCATCGGACCGGAGGGCGTCGCGAGATGCTGGTTGACGGCGTCAATGCAGGCGGCGGCCCGTTCGGGAGTGGCCGCACCGGAGATAATGGCCCAGCTCTGCGCGTTGAGGAAGATGCGCCCCTCGTCATCGTGATGAGAGCCAAAAGGCTGTCCGGCATCGGTGAAGCCGCGCGCGTACCATTCTCCGTCCCATGCGAGCGTGTTGATCGCGGTTCGAAGCGCATCGGCCTCCTTACGGAAGGCGGCAGCGCGAACGATGTCTCCGCATGAGTCGCACACGGGCGCCCATGTATCCAACGCAAAGGCCAGGGCCTCCGAGAGCCAGATGGACTCGCCCTTTTCTTCATGGCCCGCCATGTTCAGCGGATCATTCCAGTCGCCCTGCCCGATGCGGCACAGCCCGCGGGCGGTGCGGTCTGCGAGGAGCCATTCGAGGCCGCGACTGACATGATGATAGAGGGATGCCGTCGTCTCCGGCGCATCGGAGAAGGGGATCTGCTCTTCCAGGATGCCGTGGTCTCCGGTTTCATTCAGGTAATACGTCAGCGCCGCCGGCCCCCAGGAGTTGATGTCCTTGTGCGGCACGGTATTGATTTTCAACTGGCTGGCACCGGGCTCCAGCGGCATGCCGTGGGGCAGCCAGCCATCCTGTTTCTGGAAGGAGTAGAATTTCAGGAACCACTTGCGGCTGGAGACGGGATCGATCAGCGCTCCAGCCATGGAGTCCTGAAGGAGGTTGCGCCCTTGCGGCGCGGACATGAAACGCATCGCTCGTGCCAGCATGAGCGACCGGCGTGGCAGCCAGTGGTTGATAAAGGCGTCAAACTCCGCGTCCGGCGTCGCGACCTCCAGCGCGGCCGGGTATTCCCTGTATCGAGCCTCCGCCTTGGCGAGGGCGGCATCGATCCCGCCGGGAGCCAGATACTGGCGGGCGAGTGCGCGGCCGCTCTCCGGGCTCGCGGCGGGGCCGAAGATCAGCTGAACACGCTGCGTATCTCCGGGCGCGAGCAAATGGTTGAACTGGAGGATGGCCGCGGCCTCGGCTTCCGCATCGGCCCAGCGATCTGCCGTCGGCAGCTCGTCCTGGAGCAGCGCGTCGGGTCGCTCGGCTGTGCCATGCCCCACGAAATCCGCGATGCAAGACATCCACGCATCCGGTGCGGTATCTGAGGCGGCAAACAAGGTGTTTGCCCCATCGCGCAGCTTTTCGTAGTCCCGGTAATCCACATAATACGGGAAGAAGTCGAAGACCACGCCATGCCAGTCCGCCTCGTAGCGGGTATTGTTGCGCAGCCACGAGGGCTTTCCAAAGGGCAGATAGCTAAAAAGGGAGAGCGAGCGTGGGCGGGCCGAAATGTTCTGCACCTCCACGGTCCAGAGCTCCACCGGATCGTGCACCGGAACCACGGCGCGAACTGTGCAGCGAATCCCGCCAAGAGCGACGGTCCAGGCGATGTCGGACTTGCCTGCGGAAAACAGAAATTCATCCGGCTTGGCGCGGACAGGGCCCTGCGGCACAGACCAGATTTCGCCGGTTTCATTGTCGCGGAGATAAAAGGCCCGTTGGGGGAGGGAATACGGGGTGAAGTCCGGATTGAGCCAGCCCGAGGTCACCACCTGGCCGCGGTGATCGATTTGCAGGTAGAGACGGTCGTTCCAGAGATCGGCGTCTGCGGATCGCAGCAGAAAGGGGTCGCGGAGCTCCAGGCGGTCGCCCGACGAGGAGAAGCTGTAGGCAGGATGAGGCATGCGGGTGAGGATGGGTTTTGGGAAAGGAGTCAGCGGATCACGGGCTGGGGCGGCACGTAATTCGACGGTCCGCCATGGGCTAGCCAGCCACGGATCACCAGGATCATCGGGATGACTGCCGCCCCGGCAAAAAGTGCGATCCAGAGCAGGGCCATGCGGTAGTCGTTATGAAAAAAATCGATGATGAATCCGATAAGCAGGTTGCCTCCGATCTGGCCCCCGCAGCCAAAGACATTCATCGCCCCAGAAAACTGGCCGAATTTCTCCGAGGGAAACAGGAGCATCGCCACCGCCATGCTGGCCAGCAGCCAGGCCGAGGTCGGCAGGATGAACATGAGGGAGTAGGCAATATAATCGCCCTTGGTCTGCACCCAGAAGTACCCGGCCAGCGGACACAGGCTCAGGCCGACCAGCGCGCCCACGGCGACCTTTACCGGGGAGATGCGATCGCATAGCCAGCCGAGCGGGAAATAGACGATGGCCGACAGCGCAGCGGTGTAGGAAAAGATGCGCCCCATGCCATCCATGCTGATGCCGAGCGACTCCTTCATGAAGAGCGTGGTGAAGCTCGTGGCGCAGTTCGTCGCGACAATGACGAGCAGGAAGGTAAGAAGGAAGTTGCGGTACAGCGGAACCTGCAGGCACTCGCGGAAGTAGTCCGCATACAGCCGGAAGATGCCCTTGTGGGATGAACCGGCCTCCGGCGCAGGATAGGTGCCTTCCTTCACCTTGAAGCACATCAGCAAAAACACCACCAGGTAGAAGACTCCTATGGTGAGACAGATGATCCCGCGATGAGTCAGGAGATGAGGGAATACGTGCCAGAGGAAGATGACCGAGCTGACCGTGCCGACAATGCGGAACCAGGCGAGGAACCTCGCCATCACCTTGAGCGGCACCACGTCGCGGATCAGCCAGTTGTAGCCGTTTACCAGCACCATGTTGAAAAAGTGAAAGGTGATGATCAGTGTGCTCAGGAGGCCGAGGATGAAAACTCCCCGGCTGATACCCCAGGGAAGGTGGATGGCAAAACGGTCGTGAATCCATCCCCCGATCTCAGGGGCGAAACCCACCAGGATGAGTGTTCCCACGACGATGGGTGTCACCACCAGCAGGAAAGGAATGCGCCGTCCGAGCCTGCTGCGGAAGTTGTCGCTCATCTTGCTGATACCCGGCAGGAAGAGGACATTGACTAATCCCGCAAAGCTTCCCGTCATGATCCCGATCAGCGTATTGGATGCTTGCAGCTCCTTGAGATAGATCGGGATGAATCGGAGGAAGATGGCCTCGAAGAAGTAAAAGGCAAAGTCGCCCCAGAGCAGCCAGCAGGAGAGGGTGAGCAGTCCCTGTCTGGTGTAGATGAGACTGCCTGCTTGATAGGATGCGGGGGTGTTGGTCATGCGATGAACGGGTGCGGGGTCGTGCACACCCGGGGCTTAGCGGCTGGCGGCGAATTCTGCTTCCAGGAGACGGTCGAGGAGTTCCGGGATGCCTGACCATTGCGATGCCGAGGCGAGTCTCTCGATCGCAAGGGCGGTCGGTCCATCCTCCACTGGGAGCTCGCGAGCGGCGAGGCGGAAAGCCTCCACGTGATGCATCGCCATCGCTGCGCTGCATCGGGGAGCATGACCGCCGTGAGTGTCGCGGATCACCTGTGACAGCATCCGGCTGCGGTTGGATTCCTCCGAGTCCAGCGCCCACTCGATCAGGGACTCTCCCCGCAGATCCGTGATGCGAGCATGATCCTCCTGCCGCCAGTGCAAGGTGCCATGGTCGCAGACAATCTCGATCTGCGGCTCCACTCGTTCCAGGGCGGCATGGGTGAGGACACAGCTTATTTCGATGCCTTCCTGGGTATTGAAGGAAACGCGCGCAGTGTCAAAGGTCTCGATGGGAAAGAAACGAAGGAGCCGACCCCGGACCGACGACACCAGGGCCATCCTGCCCGGCTCCCTTCCGGCGAAGTACAGGGCAAGGTTGATGAAATGCGCAAAGGCGTTGCAGAGCGGGGAATCAAATACTGGCCTCCCGTCGCAGTTCTCTTTCCCGGCCCAACGATTGCGGGTGTAGTAGCTGCGATCACGCGGCCAGCTGGCTACGATGCGGATCGCTCGCATTTGGCCAATGATGCCGTCGTCGAGCGCCTTTCTGATCTGGAGGACCTGCGTCGCGTACATGTCCTGGAAACCCACCGAGATAGCCCGACCATGGATCGCGGCCTCGCGGATCATTTGCTGGCACTCCTCCACACTGCCCGCCAGGGGTTTCTCCACCAGGACGTGATGCCCGGCGCGAATGGCCGCGACAGTCATCGGGGCGTGCTGAAAGATGCTGGTGGGAATGATGCAAAGATTGCGCGTCGAGGGCTCTGTCGCCTCGAGCATCTCGCGATAGTCGGAAAAGATCCGGCACCCACGGCTTTCCAGAGCCCGGCAAGCCTCCTCTTCCTCCCCCCGGTTTATGACTGTGGCCGCAACGAGGCGTCCCCCTGCGGGCTCAATGACCTGGAGCAAAGAGCGCAATACCGCTCTCGCATAACCGGATATGCCAATCAGGTGTACGCTCACGGGCTCGGGGCGCGTGGCAGGCAGGTTCGTGACCTTCATTATTCCGATTCATCGGTCCTTGGTAATGAAAAGTCTAGAAGTTTTCGGAAATTTCCGGAAATTCACTCGGAAATATTCCGGGAAATACGAAATTCCACGCATGCGGTTTTCCAACGCCTCTCGTTTCCATGCAGTAGGCCTCGAGGAAGTGCGGCCTGCCTTTCTGTGGCTGTGACCAGGGCGGCGCAGTGCTGATTGCGATCTAGCGGCAGGGCCCGGTGGACTCGCCGGGAGCGAACTTGCAGCGAACCAGTAGGGTGAGGTGCTCCTGATCGGGTTCTTCCTGGCGACTCAAAATTCGCTTGATGGCCAGTCGGGTCATTTCCTCGACATTCACGGCCACGCTGGTGACGAGGGGGGCGTTGATGGCGGGTCTCGGGTGACGATGGAATCCGACGACGGAGACGTCTTCCGGGATGCGGAGGCCTTGCTCGATGAGGGCGACCTCCAGGGCGTAGGCCACACCTTCGTCCGGGACGATCCAGGCGCTCACGCCGCTGCGCACCTGTTTGACGATGGCGTCGATATTCGTGCTGAAGTCCACCGGGAAGAGCGTGCCGTTGTCCTTGCGCAGAGCGATGCGGAAGGTGGCCTCGGGAATGATGGGGAGATTGGAGCCGATGAGGGCGTCGACGTAGGCGCCGTAGCGGGCGCGGGACCAGCTCAGGTCGGGGCAGAGACCGAAGAAGCCAATCCTCTTGTGCCCGAGCTTGCGCAGATGATCCACGAGGAGGGCGATGCCGCCGGATTCCTGGATGCCAATCGTATCTGCCGGTACGTCCGGGTAGGTGTGGACGAGGGAAACCGTGGGCAACTGCCGGGCGACCTGCTCGGCGATCTCAGTGGGCCAGCGATAGATGAGGATCGCACCGGCGGCGAGGCCTTGTTTGAGGGCTACGGGGATCTTGTCCGGCTGGAGGAGATTGGCGGCATCGGTGGCCGGGCAGGAGTGGAAGTTCAGCGTGACGTTTTGCTCGATGGATGCCTGGCTGAGGCCGGTCATGTAGCCCCGGGGTGGCTCTTCGCCTGCGGTCAGAACGAGGATCTGCGCGGGATTCGCGGGGTTTTTCCCCCGGGCCCGGCCGCCGGTTTCATATCCGAGAGCTTGCGCCTCCCGCAGGATGCGCTTGCGGGTCTTTGGGTGGATCTCGGGCGAGTTTCGCAATGCCCGGGAGACCGTGGAGACGGCGACTTGGGCGTTTTCGGCGATCTTGGCCAGCCCGATGGCGCGCTCATTGGATGACATGCTCGAAATATAGGGGGCAGGCTTCCGGAAATGCAAGTTCTCTCGATTTCGGAAAGTTTTCGGAAATTTCCGAAAAATAATTTGACGTTTCCGGCAAGCAAGGAGTACAGGTCTGGAAAGTTCCTCAACAAATCCCCCTCCACCTCTTACCGCCATGAAATCTCGAAAAATCTACCTTCCTGCCCTGATCGCCGCTGCTGGTGTCTCCATGCTCGGAGCTGAAAGCGCTGTGGCATCGGTCTTCGATGTCTCGACCGACAACACGACGGACAACTGGAATGCCTCCACGCGCTGGACGCTGACGTCCGGATCGGGGACAACTCCGGCGCTTACCGGCGTGGATTCGCTCTCTTTCGTGAACACGACGACAACGAACTCGATCGTTGCCCTTAACCTCGGAAGCGCCACGCTCTCCTCGGTCACCTTCGGCACCGCCGACGCAGGCACTGATGTTTCACGCCAGATTTCCTTCCGAGGGAGCGGAACCGTCGCGCGTTCCTTTGCGACCACCGGAGACATGATCAAGTACGACTCCGGCACGCTGGCATTCTACTCGGTGAGCGCCTCCGGCACCCTGGCGGTTTCCGTAGGCGGCAACCTTCAGGTCAACGCTGGGACCGTAAATTTCGGCCGTGATACATCCAACAATATCGTAAGTCTTTCCGTGGCCGGGACGACGACGATCTCCGGCGGCACGGTCAACATCCGCTCCTCTACCGACTCGACCTTTGGCGCGGTATCGATGGCAGGTGGTGCGTTCAATCTCGCCTATCTCTCCGGCATCAGCGCGCGGACGATCAGCGTGGCCAGCCTGGAGGGCAATGGCGGCACCATTGGCCAGACGACGACAGGCACAGGATACGTCACGACGCTGGCGATCACAGGCAGCGCGACTAAGGAATACTCCGGCACGATCAGCAACGGTACGGGCACGAGCAGCATTGCGGTGACAAAATCTGGCGCAGGCGTGCAGACGCTCTCCGGCAGCAACACCTATGCCTCGGGAACGACCGTGAGCGCAGGCACCCTGCTGGTGAACAATACGACCGGCAGCGGCTTGGGAACCGGCGATGTTGCCGTCAATGGCGGTACGCTGGGCGGTACGGGAAGCTTCACTGGCAAGGTGACGGTGAATGACGGCGGCACCATGGCTCCCGGCGCAGGCATAGAATCCCTCGGAGCAGGTGGCGTGACTTTCACCGGCGGCGCCTTTGCCTTCGAGCTGAACACGAGCGGTTCGCCGACGGCAGACCTGCTCTATGCGACGAGCAACTCGGCCGCCCTCTCCATCGCCAACGGAGCCACGACCCTGTCCCTGACCGACCTGGGAGCCAATGTCGCCCTGGCGGCTGGCACCAAGCTCACGCTCATCAGCTATACGGCGGCAGGCGGCTGGAATGGCGGAGTTTTCACGGGATACGCCGACGGCAGCACCTTTACCCTCGGCGGCAACACCTGGACGATTGACTACGATGACACCTCCGCTGGAACCAACTACAGCGCCAACGCGACGAGCCTCGGAGATCGTTTTGTCACGATCACCACGGTGCCCGAGCCATCGACCTGGGCGTTGCTCCTCGGTGGAGTGGCGGGAATGATCTGGATTCGTGCTCGTCGTCGTAAATAGGCTCAGGTATTAGTCTAAGGAACCTATGAAACGCGCGCTCTGTGCTCTCTCCCTCCTGGGGCTCGTAGCCTATGCCTATAGCAACGACAGCCACGGAGAGGAAATCCTTCAGAATGGCAGCTTTGAAAACGGCCTGACCGGCTGGAAGGCCCCAACCTCTGGTATCGCGCTCCGCAACGATGCGGGGAGCGCTGCCTCTGGAGAGGCCTATGTGGTGGCGACCATATCGGAGGGACATACATTGAACCTCATCCAGCCTCTCGGCAAACTCGAGGGCGGGCAGAAGTATCTCGTAAGCCTCAAGGCACGAAACAACTCCTCCTCGGATGCGAGGCTAATCATTAGAAACCTCCTCAACGGCAAATATCTTAACTCTGGCACGATCGATGCCGGGGACAACTGGACCCCGCTGGAGACCACCTTCACCGCGCCGGCGGATGGCAGTCCCGTCAGTCTTGAGATCAGTTTCCGCGCCGCAGGCTCTTGTGAGATCGATGATGTCCAGGTGACTCGGCTGAAGTAGCTCCCGCACGCGCCGTGTTTCCTGCCAGGGAGCCCGGCGCATCCCAGATGTCTCCGCATGCCCCCCGACATGATGCCGCACAAAGTCAAAAGCCCGCGACGTACAGCCGCAGGTTTCACGCTCGTGGAAATGCTGATCACCGTGGCGATCGTTGGTACGCTTGCCGCAGTGCTGATCCCGAGCCTGCGGGGGGCGATCACCCGGGCCCAGGGTGTCAAGTGCCTGAGCAACCAGCAGACCTGGATCAAGGCGCTGCACCTGTATCTTTCCGATAACAATAACCAGATGCCCGTCTCGGTCTATACCGTCGGCTCCTCGGTTGATGCGACGGACGCGCTTTATCCCTACACGGGCAAGACCAGCAAGACGGAGGCGTGGAAGACTTTGTTTTGCCCATCGCGCAAAATGAATGCCAGCGGATCGTCGCAGACCTCGGTATGGGGGACGTTTGGCTTCAATTCGTTTGCCTCCGGCATGTCGGCCGCAGCGATCCCGGAGAAGAGCAAGCTGATCTACATCACGGACGCGACTGACGGATCGCGCTGGGCCAGCTTTTCGATCCTCACGGGCACTGGATCCAAATCCTATGCGCAGGGGGTGCCTCGGCCCCACAGCCGCATGGTCAATGTGACCTACCTCGATGGCCACAGTACGCCGGTGCTGGTGAGCCAGCTGACCTGGGCGGATTTCACCAAGGGTACGCCCAATTATTTCAATACCTACGACACTCGTCCCATCAGCAGTTCGCAATACGACCAATGATCCGATCCCACCGCTTCTCCGGCTTTCTTGCCGGAGCGTCCATTCTCTTCTCGGCGATTCTCTCCTCGGCTGCGCAAGACAACGCCACGCCCGCCCCGGCGGATGACATCATCCCGGAGCATGGAAAATATACCGCAGCCTACCAGAGCGACTGGTCCAAACTGCCGACGGGAGACGTGCTGGCCCGGAAGAACCTTGCTGGCATCGAGTTTCAGGACGTGCAGGGTGAGAAGGTCAAAAAGGAGTGGCGCGGGGAAAAGAAGGTCGTGATTTCCAACCTCAACCTCCGCGTCAAGTGGCAGCAACCGAAGGCGGACAAATTTGGAACCACGCTTTTTTACATCGAGAATGCCGACGAGGTGGTGATCGAAAACCTGTCGATCATCAGCGAGGACTCCGACTATCGCCAGTACCACACCATCTACATTGAGGGAGCCAACCGCGTCACGATCCGCAACCTTTATCTTGCGGGGACCGTGCAGATGTATCACATCCGCCTGGAGGGGTGTAAGGATGTCTTTATCGATCAGGTCGAGATCGCCGGTATCGACTACTCCGGAAATGGTCGTTGCCGCCTCGGCGGTGGCATCTGGATCAACAATGGAGACGGCAAACCGGGCCTGCCTGCCCTGACGGCAAAGAACCCCAAGCTCCCCGGCTGGCAGATCGTGCAGAACTGCTACATCCACGACAACTCGGAGGATGACGGTGTGGGCCGAAATCAGGACGGAATCCTCGTTCACTCGGCCAGCAACGGGATGATCTTCAACTGCGTGGTGGACAACTGGCTGCGGCCAGGCAGCGATGCGGCTCTGGACATGAGCTTTCGCCGCGACGAACCGGAGTACCAGGATCGTTTCTTCCGGATCGAGCGCAACATCGTGCGGAACTCCACCTTTTACAAGAGCGTCGGGAAGGTGCCAGGGCCCGACACTCTTTTCTTTACCAACAACCTCTTCATCAACTCCACTCTCGGTGACTACCATCGTGAAGCGGCGGATACGGTTTTCGTCAACAACACGTACATCTATGACCTGTCCAAAGCGCCCCCGGCGCTGAAGGGCTTCGTCGCGAGAGGATCGGAGGGCTATGCGTGCCTGTGGGGGTATTCGGGACGCACCATCCTGAACAACGGCCTGCTCTTCAAGCCCGGCGGACAGTTCTTCATGTTTTACCAGAACGCGGAGCCGCCCGAGGACAAGTACAAGAACTTTGCTCCCAACCACAACATCTATGCCGTAGGCGCGGCCTCGACCTCCTGGCTGAGGACGGCGCAGCAGGGAGTCGTCTTCAAGACCTTCGGCGACTGGAAAGCCGCGACCTCGCAGGATGCCGACAGCATGCTGCTCAAGGCGGGAACGGATATCTTTACCGACTACGCAGCAGGTGATTATCGCCCGAAAAAAGGCGCTCTGGCGGCAGGTATTTCCGATCCCGCTTATCTCAAGCCCCTTGATCCTAATCAAAAAGTGGACCGGGATTTCAACGGTGTGCTTCGCAGCAAGTCTGCGGAGCTGGTCCCGGGCGCCTTCTGTGTTTCAGAGTAGATTACCTTTCGGCGGGCGCTGCGGCATCGTCGGTCGGGTTGGTGATCCGTACCGTGCGGCGGAGCCATTGGGCATCGTTCCAGCGGTTCCACTCGCCGCGACGCGAGTAGGTATAGTCGAGATGAAATTCGCTTCCGCATTCGCGCTGGGGCGAACTGATGATTGAAGGGTAGAAGCACTCTCCTCCTCGATGGTCGGTGAGACGTGTTCGTTTTGACCAACTGATGCCGTCGCGTGACCACGCTGCAAAAAGAGCCATGCCCCGGCCAGAAGGAGCGGCCGCGACGAGGATGTAAAGACCGAGCGTTCGATTGAAACTGACATCCATCCATCGAACCGACGGATTACCCTTTTCCAGCGGAGATGATCGCCCGCCGAGGGCGGGTTCCGAAAACTCGCCATGGTAAAACTTTCGCCACGCCGCGGGTTTACCCCTCGTCGCAGCGGCGAATACTTCGCGAACCGGGGCTTTTAGGACGATGAGGTTGTTGACTTTTCCGCCCGGGGAGAGATCCCGGGCGTAGACATAAAAATCGTCGCCGTGCACGACGACCGCAGCCCCGCCGACATCGAATGCTCCCTTGCGCTCCTCACCTGGCATAAAGATCACCCCGGCATCGCGGAAGGAAAGCCCGTTCCGGTCTGTCTGGATGGCGACGCCAAGCACTGAGGAGAAATCCTTCATCGACCCTCCGCGATGGATCTCCGCGTGATAGAAAAGCAGGAGGCGATGGGAGGCCGGATCGCGATAAATCGGGCCTCCGGCGAGGTACTGATAGTGCCGTGGGGAACCCTCGATCACGACTGGCTCCACGGCGATCAGACGCCTGCTCTGGTCGAATGTGAGCCGGACAGGTTTGGGACCATTTGCAGCATAGATCACGGTCTGCTCACCGCGCTTCAACGAGCCGATGTTTCCATCGGGAAACCACGACAGCACGGCGCGGGCGCGCCAAGCGGGGTTTCCGAGAGTCGTCGGCGGGCTGGCCGAAAAGCGCGGCTCACCTCCTACTGCGCTTGCCGCTAACGAAATGATCGAGAGCAGGATGACCGGCAGGAACTTCACCTCCTGAGTGTGAACGGACCCGCTGGACCCGGCGAACTCTATTTCGTTGTTGAGCCGGTATTTGACCTGGTTGCCAGGACCGTATTGATCCTCGATGCAGCCAATCATTGTTTCCTGCAAAAGGGTGCGTTGAGTCGAATGACGGGGCTTTTGATGCATGGTTGGCAGCTATGGATGTCTCGATGACAGAGGAGCGATGAGGATGAGATGGATTCGTACTCCCCGGGGCTCGAATCGAGCGTTGGCATTCGGATGCTAGGCCTGGCTCTTGGCCGTCCCCGTCTTCCTTATCGCGTCGAAGCGGGCGCGGATCTTTGCGGAGTCGCTGCTCAAGAACCGGGTGCTGGAGTTCGCGCGCGAGGAAGAGTTGTGAGCCTGAAACATCGGCGAGCGATGGCCAGGAGGGTCGTTGCAGCGAAGATGTGCTCCGGGCGAGCGGCGTGCCGGTTCTTGAAGCTGTCGAGATCGACGTGGAGGTATCGACGGCGAGAGGCTACGTCGGAGGAACACCGGCTGGCCCAAAGGCTGAGGGCGCTTTCAGAGAAGCATCCCCGGTATGGCTACCGCCGGATCGCGGCGCTGCTGCGCCGGGAAGGCTGGACCGTCGGCAAGAGGCACGTGCAAAAGCTGCGCCGAGCCGAGGGCCTGCGGGTGCCGCCGACCAAACGCAAGATCGTGCGGCGAGGCCGATCCTCCGGGCCTCCAACGAATGCTGAGCATCGTGGGCACGTCTGGACCTGGGACTTCATCTCGGATGCGACCATGCGTGGCGGAACCCTGCGGATGCGACCATCCTGGATGAGTGCACCCGTTCAATGCCAAAGATTGCGATCCAGCGTCCGATACTGGATGGCCTCCATCACGTGCGGAGGCTGTATGGTGGGGCTGCCAGCGAGGTCGGCGATGGTGCGCGAGACTTTCAGGATGCGGTCATAGGCGCGGGCGCTGAGCTGGAGATTCGTCATGGCGTGGCGCAGGAGTTCCTGCCCGGCGCTGTCGAGCTTGCAGTGCTCCTTGATCTGGCCGTGAGACATCTCGGCATTCGTGCGTGTCTTGCGGGATGAGGCAAAACGCTCGCGCTGGATGCGGCGGGCCTCGATGACACGGGCGCGAATCGCCGCCGATGGCTCCGCGCTTTCCGTGCTGCTCAGGTCCTTGTACTCCACGGCGGGCGCCTCGACGTGGAGATCGATGCGATCCAGCAAGGGGCCGGAGATGCGGTTGCGGTAATTCTCGATTTCACGCGGCGAGCAGCGGCACTCGCGCTTGGGGTCTCCATAATAACCGCATTTACAGGGGTTCATGGCCGCGATGAGCATGAAGTTCGCGGGGAAGGTGACGCTGCCCGCCGCTCGGCTGACCGTGACTTGGCGGTCTTCCAGGATTTGCCGCAGGGTCTCCAGCGTGGTGCGCTTGAACTCGGGCAATTCGTCGAGGAAGAGCACACCGTGATGCGCCACGCTCACCTCACCTGGCGAGGGATTGGCTGAGCCTCCGACGAGCCCGACATCGGAGATCGTGGAGTGGGGGGAGCGGAAGGGACGGCGACCGACGAAGGGCGCGTCATTTTTGAGCATCCCGGCGACGCTGTGAATCTTCGTCGTCTCAATGGCCTCCTCCAGCGTGAGCGGTGGCATGATGGTGGCGATGCGCTTCGAGAGCATCGATTTTCCGCTGCCCGGAGGGCCGATCAAAAGCAGGGCGTGGTTTCCACTCACGGCCACCTCGATGGCGCGTTTGACATGATGCTGCCCCTTGACCTCGGAGAAGTCGACCTCATCGCGAGCCATGGACTCGAAGAGCGCCTCGACATTCTCGGTCACGGGCGAAAGTTCGGCCTTGCGGGTCAGAAACTCGTAGGTCTCGCGAAGATTCGTCACGCCGTAGACCTCGATGCCCTCGACCATGGCGGCCTCGCGCGCATTGGCGAGGGGAAGCACGACCGCCTTGTGCCCCCGATTGCGCGCCTCCAGCACCATCGACAGTGCGCCCTTCACGGGACGAACCTCGCCAGTTAACGCGAGCTCCCCGGCGACAAGGCAGCGGGCGAAGCGCGGGACATCCTCATCCAGAGCCGCCGCGATCATGCCGAGTGCGATAGGCAGGTCAAAGCTCGGGCCTTCTTTTTTAATGTCGGCGGGAGCGAGATTGATCGTGGTACGCTCGCGCGGCCAGCGGTAGCCGCTGTTTGAGATGGCGGTGGTGACGCGATCCTTGCTCTCCTTCACGGCGACATCCGGCAGACCCACAACCACAATCTGCGGAGCGCCGGGGCCGGTGTTGACCTCGACCTCGACTTCAACAGCGTCGACGCCCTGGATGGCTGCACTAAAAACTCGAGTAAGCATAATCTAAACGGGAGGTCTCATTTTGGCTACGGCCGGGCATCGTAACGGAAAGAAATGCTCTTCGGATCGTAGGTGATGATTGAACATTCGGGAAAGCTTTCGGGTGTGAGAATGACGCTTTTACCAAGAGCATCTCCCAAACGTTGTAGGAATTGACAGAGAGAATCTAAATCTGGTTGGCCGAGGACCTCCCGAGGATCGATGTCGAATTCGATTCTCGTTAAGGTGAAAAGGTGACATACAACCAAGATTCGACCTACGCGAAAATTCCAACTTTTTGAGGAAGTTCTTGCTGCATTGAGAACCTCCTCGTTGGAGGAGGGTAACGAAGCTTCCTCGTCAAGTTTATTCGAGCGCGCATAATCCTTTCGCAATAGGGAAAACAGTTCCCCCCAATCTTCCGGCTTCGTCTCCAAAACGTATATATCACGCCAGCTACCGTCCCACTCGAAATCTGCTTTGCATGTCTCCCAGTCAATCATGACGCACGAGCAAAATGTGAAATTACAGGTGGCAACTTACTGGAAAAGTGAAAACAGGCTGACAAGACAATCTGCGAAGCGCCTGGGCCGGAGTTGACCTCGACTTCAACAGCGCCGACGTCCTGAATGGCGGTGGAGCAGACTTGGATCATTGCGTGAAATTACATGATTCCTCTGTGGTGTGTCGAATCTCCGATTACAGAGCGATACGTGAGCGAACTTTTGGCGTATGGGAGAATATGACGGCGGACGCACTTACCAGCATGCTACAGATTAAGCAACCAAGGTGCGGCCAGATCACTGAGCGACGATTTCTGAATTCCCTCTAGCCTCGCAATAGCCGCCGCACGCCCGGAGAGTCGGGAAGGACGTGCTCCTCGTCGATTTGCCCGCCCGGACGGAAGGTGACGCCTTCTGCCAGAAGCATCTGCTTTTTGCGCTGGAGCACCTTGCCGAAATCCTGGCCCCCGAAGCCGCCGAGACGTCCGCCGGCTGCCACGACCCGATGGCAGGGCACATCGTCGTATGGGCAAAGACGCATGGCCTGCCCGACGGCTCGCGGGGATCGGCAGTCGACTGCGCTCGCGACCACGGAATAGCTGGCTACCTTGCCGGGAGGAATACGCCGCACGGTCGCGTAGACGCGTTCCTGGAACTCGGTCGGTCCTTTCGATTTCATCGCCAAACCGGGGCAGAGTAGCTTAGACGCCCTGCGGAGAACAATACATCAGCTCCCCCCGGCTCCCTGGCTGTGCGGGGAAATTATCTCTAAGGATTTGCGGCCCGTTCGGGCTGGTTCTTTGATAGGCCTGCCCGGAGCTCTTTCTCCCGGCTGGTCGGAATCGGGGACGGGCTGGTGTCATCCTTGAGGGAGCCGACTTCGACGTTCCAGCCATGCCACTCGCGGAAGGCGTGGTACGCCCAGTCCCAGCCGTATTCCTCGAAAATCTCGATGCAGTCGCGGAGGTAACGGGCGGCGCTGTCGCCCGGAGCCCAGCGGATGGCGCTGAACTCCCCGACGAAGATCGGCGCGTTGTAATCCTTTTGAAATTCCCGGACAGGGGCGAGGATTTCGCGCAGCTTGTCCTTGTTCCACATCACGCCCTGGATCATGCCCGGATACTCCACTCCTATCGGGTAGCCATCGAGCACTCCCTGGTGGGTGAACGCCAGCGGATCGTACATGTGGACGCTATAGACTATTCCCGGAACCGCGATGGGTTCAAAGAAGGGGAGATTGCCCCAGCCACCATATGGGCCGGGTTCGACGATGATGGCGCGTTTTGGGTCGATTTCCCGAACGCGGCGGGCGGTCAGATCGGCGAGAGCGTGCCAGTCGAGAAGCCCAGGAGCGACCGAGCCCTCCGCCGGTTCGTTAAGGAGGTCATACCCCCAGATCGCGGGCTGGTCCCTGTAATGGCGGGCGAGCTTTTCCCAGACCTGGAGAAATTTCTGCTGGTACTCGGCCTTTTGAAAGATGGCGGATTGCCGGGACTCCGTGGCTCCCGGCGGCGTGTGGAGGTCGATGATGACACTGATGCCGAGCTGCTCACAGAGGGGCAGAAGGCGATCCACCTTCGCCATGGTGGCCTCCAGCCACTGGTCATACAGGGCGAGGTCCAGACGCTTTTCCGGGAAACTGCCGTCGTACCAGTAGAATTGCCACCGGATGAGGTTGGCCCCCCACTCGGCCAGCTTGCGGAGATCCTCCTCGCGGCCCTGCGGGCCATACATTACGCCGCGCAGCCGGGGCAGGTCCGTACGACGGTCGAGTTTTTCCGGAGGGAGGAGGGCTGGCTGCGATGCGGGGCGCGTACGGAGCGTTCCCATCACCGAGATCGCAATGTCATCAAACCAAGCCTTTCCGCTCGCATCCTGAATGCCGAGCATCAGGGTCGCCTCCGTCACATCTGCCGGGACGTTGGTAATGAGACCGCAGGACTTCCAGCCGAACGTTCCATAAAGATCCATCAACCCCTGATAATCCGTGCCGCCCGGCGCGACTGTTTTCAGCATGACCTTGACGCCATTCCAGGGTTCGGGCGGTTTTGTGACGTTCTCAGCCTTCACGGCCGCTGAAAGTGCGATGCGCCGGCCCCGGATGCTTTCGGCGGCCAGCGGGATATGGACAAACTGGCTCCCATGTTCGGGAACGCTGACGAGAAGCGATCTGGCACCATAGCCGCCTGGAACTATCGAGGCGCTGCCTGATCCTTCGCTTTTCCACTCGGGCAAAAGAGCGCCGCTCTCGAAATCCACACTCAACACGGGACCACTGCCAGGACCTGCTTCTTCTGCCTGGGCGATGGGAGCGGCGATCAGGATGAAGGCGATGATCAGACGCAAGATGGGAGGCATATCGGAAGGGGAGCTTAGGAACAAGCTGCCGGGAGGAGGGAATAGCGGAGACTTTCGGCTCCGGAAAGAAAAGTTCAGCAAAACCTTGATGATTTCTAAAATACGACTAATATGATCGTATATCAACGGTGGAATAGCCAAGTGGTAAGGCACAGCTCTGCAAAAGCTGGAAACGCAGGTTCGATTCCCGCTTCCACCTCTTTACCTTTTGCCATCATGACGAAGTCACTCCACAGCCCGGCTACATCGGCATTGAGCCGGGCTGTGGATGTCCTGATGGCTGGGTGGTGTTGTCGTTGAGCACGCTTTGGTTTTCCGGCGGGAAAGGGTTCCCCCGCCGAGGTTTTGCTTGAGTCGACATCGATATGCAGTCTTTTAAACACGCATCATTATCCACCCTGAGCAGAGCAAGGCTGCGGATCGCGGCATTTCCGGGTTTTGCGCCATTTTCCTGGAGGGACGGCGGCCGGGCGTGCGGTCGGGACATTGCCTTCCTGGCCCGGTTTGCCATGTTTCACGGATAGGAGCCGGTGGTGGCGTTCTACGGTTTTGACCGACTTTGGGAGTTGCCGGGCAGAAGAGAGGCGGATGTTGCGGCGAGCGGTATTTCGATGCGACGAAACTGCGAACGGGGACTCGCCTGGTCGCGGCCCTACAGCGAGGCGAGGAGGACTCTTTTAGTCCGGGCAGCTGATGCAGAGGTGATTCGCGGCATTCAGGACGTGAGGAGGATGTCCGTTGTTCCCGGATCCGCAGCGGATCGGCATGCCCGAGGTTTTCTGCCGTGGGAGGCTGAACTCGCGTTTATCGCAAATCTTGAGGAGGGAATCGAGGATCTCGAGCTGGGCAATACAGACGCAGTCGGGGAGGGCAGCATCAGCGCCCATTATCATGTCGCGAGGTATCCCGGGCTGGTCGCAGTCGACGTGCATGGAGAGTTGCCCCGGAGTTGATTTCCTTTGTGGCGAGAGAGCCTGTGCTCGCGGCTCTCAATGATTTCATCGTTTATCCCGGAGCCAGCTACTGAAATGCTGACGGCCCCCGTGCACCATTTGGCCGTCAACAGACTCAGAAATGAACCGACCTGCGTTTATTCCAGCCTGCGGCGAGTTTGGTTGCGCAAGCGCGAGCGCATGACCAAGGCGATGAATGCGCATGCGAGCGCGAGGAGCGTGACTGTCGATGGCTCAGGGACCATGGCGATACCGGTGATGGTTTGTTCCTCGGTCAGGTCGGCGAAGATCGTGTAGCTCGTGGTGCTGGTGTCCTGCTGATGAGCGAGGATTTCATTGTCCCAGTTCGAGCGGTTATTGCCTATGTAGAGCGTTCCATCTGCGTCGACCCCGAGGCCGTAGGATTGATACACCCGCTTGTTTAGTGCGGTGGAAACGACGTCGTCTGTGACCTGGTAGACCGCCTTGTAGCTTCCGACGTAGAGTGTGCCATTGGGGGCAAAGGCGACATCACCCGCCGAGTCGACCGAGGCGTAAACGGTATTTGAGCCATCAGCGGGATCGAAGCGATAAACCGCGCCGGCAAAGACATCTCCGGAATAGATGTACCCGTCGGGGCCGATGGCCAGATTGGACAGGGACTGGCCCGGGAGAGTCCAGGTATCGATGAGCTGTCCCGACGCATCATATTTATAGATGCCGTAGTAAAAGCCGACAGCTCCCACCGAATACACATTGCCGAGGGCATCGACGGTTACGCCGTATCCATAGGAGGCACTGGGCTTGGTGGCAAATACGGTGCCATTGCCGGAAGGATCGATCTTGAGAATGTACTCGCTGTCGTTGACATAAACATTGCCCGCCGAGTCGATGGCGATACCCCGGGGGTCGTAGAGTTCAAACGCCCGGTCCCACGTGATGTTCCAAGCCGAGGAGGTGCCGTCGCTGAAGACTTTCAGAATGTTGCTGGGAGACGACACCATGTTGTTGGACGAGGCATAGAAGAGCAGCGACGCCCGTCCCATGGTCGGAAAGCCGATCCCGGCCAGCATCACCAGGGTGAACAAAATTGTACGGACTAGTCCCATCCGCACAAAATATCGTCCGACGGGATTGTGAATACTCCCCTAAACAGAGGGTGCTTCACCCGAGATCTGCCCGGGGCGATGTGTTTGCGGAAGCGATTCGCGGGACGATCCGTTGAGCCACAAAGACATGAGGCTGGCTCGGCTTTTGACTCCGAAGCGGCTGTAGATCGACATCACATACTTGTGAGTGGTGGGCGCCTTATGGCCCATGGCGTCGGCGATCTCTTTTTCGCTCCATCCGTCCAGAAGAAGCGAGAGGATGCGCTGCTCCGCAGGGCTGAAGAGCTTGTCGCTGGCTAGCAACCCATTGCCCAGCAGGAGGCGGCGATGAAGCTCTGGCACGCTGCGTGAGGCGAATCCTGCGAGGTCGGTTTCCTCTCGGGTAAAGATCCTCTTCGGTGATTTGCCTCTACGCTTGTAGCGGTCGATCATGAAAAACGACTCGCAGCGGTCACTGACCGGCACACCGATGGTCATTCGGTCCAGGATGCCGGGGATTTGAAAATACAGCTTGTAATGCGTGGTCTTGCGAAAGGCGTCGAAGTCGATCCATTCCCCACTACGCAGGCTGTATGCACGGAACTTTCCCGCTTCCGCCAGGGATGCTCGTCCCGTCATTCCCACATGGTCGATTTTTTCCGCATGAGAGCGGAGGTGAAATGTCGGAGTGAGTTTTCCGTAGTGCTCGGGCCTGTAATATTGATTCAGGATTTCTTGATAGGAATGCGGTTCGGGATGGAGCGGCAGCCGGACCCGCAACCGCCAGCCAAAGAAGGGGTCGTTCTGTGCGGACGCGGCGTCCTGCACTCGCACGGAGGCGACCCAGATCGCATTATCAGCATCGACCTCGCCGATGATCCACTCCATCAAATCGCGCAGTGCATTCTCCGTGGCGGAGGCCGGGCACTGCGATATCCGGCCCCATAGGGCGGCCAGAGACTGAACCCTCCCGGATGAAAGGGAAATGGGACCGGGCGGTGTTTGCGGGTTCATCGGCGAGTGAGGATGGGGACGATAACCCCGGACGGACCGTGGAAAAGACAAAGCGTGCCAAGTGGGGCGGGAATCTGAGTTGACAAAATAACGACTAAATATATCGTTATTTATATGAGCAAAATTCTGCGTGAAGTCCTCGATGCCAATTCCGTATATGCCGAATCTTTCGGAGACAAAGCTCACCTTGCCCTCCCGCCGGCACGGCAATTTGCCATCCTCACCTGCATGGACGCGCGGCTTGATCCGGCGAAATACGCTGGATTGAGCGAAGGAGACGCCCATGTGATTCGCAATGCGGGCGGACGCGCGAGTGATGATGCCATCCGCTCGCTGGTGATTTCCCACAAGCTCCTCGGTACGCAGGAGTGGTTTGTCATTCACCACACCGGCTGCGGCATGGCGCTGTTCACCGACGACATCATTCGCGGGCTGCTGCGGAAGAGCCTCGATACCGCCGAGATCGGTGCGGAGGGCTGGAAGGATGTGGGGCAGGGGCCGGGTTCCTCAGAGGGAGATTTCATCGATTGGCTCACCTTTCCCGATGAAACCTCCAGCGTTGTGGTGGATGTGACGCGTGTGCGCAATCACCCGCTTGTCCCAAGCTATATCCCGATTCACGGCTACGTCTACGATGTCAAGTCTGGCAGGCTGATCGAGGTGCCGGAGGCCACGAGGATCGGCGCAGCTTTGTAAAGTTCTGCGGGAGGCGGCGGACCAACGTCGGCGAGGAGGAGGAAGGAAAGAGCCGTGTCGGAAAGGCTTGGCGTTTTTCGTGATCCGGAGCACTCGGGGTTGACGGGAGCGGTCTGCGCCTGAGAAAACGGCGCGAATGGCCCAGACTTTCAGGCAAGGAGCGTGGCTGCCAGCGTTGATCAAGGCGCTGGCGTTTTCTGCCGCTTCGAATGCCGCGGTGCTATTTGTCTTTGGTTTCGGCAGGTTTTTCTGGCCGGAGGGCCTGCCTGCCTGGGCGCATCATATCTTCTGGCTGGCCAGCGGAGTAAATCTCGCCGGGGTGCTGCTTCTCGGCATCCGCTATGCCCCGGTCATCCTGCTCGATGTCGTCCCCGTGTGTCTGCTGTTTGGCACGCCTTGGGAAACCTCGCTGGTTGGGGCGGTGAGCAATTTCTTGGAGGCGGCGGTGGCTGCGGGAGCGATACGTGCGTTCGAAGGGCGTCTTTTCGCAATCCGTCTCGATCGTCTGCGGCCTACCGGCGTGCTGCTGGGAGTCTCCCTGGTGGCCTCATGGGTGCCGACCTTGCTGTTTCCAGGATATTTGATCCTAAAGGGCCAGATGCCTGCCAGCCAGATCTGGAATGCGTTGGGAAACTGGAATCTCGCCAATGCAGCCGGAATACTGCTGGTCACGCCTCTGGCATGGTCGATCTATCGTCAGGCGTGGAGTTGGCGGGGGCGTGGACTGGAGTTTGCCTGTACGCTGTTCGCAGCGGTTGCGCTTGGGGTGGCTGCCTTCGGCGCGGCGTTCAGCGGACTGGGGATCAATTTTACATTTCTCGTCTTTCCCCCGGTGATTTATGCCGCGGTGCGCTTCGGCTGGGCGGAGGTGAGTGCGGTGCTGGGAATGGTGGTTGCCGTGATCTACGCCGCCCTGGGTTGGAATGCTCACGTGCTGAAACCCGAGGACCTCGCGTCCGCGATCTGGTTTGTCCAGGCGTTCATCTGGGGACTTGCTGCCACGGGATTCCTGATTGCGGCGCTGACGACGCAGCGGCGCGAGGTGGAGCAGCATGTCCTGGTCGAGCGTGAACGCACGCTGGAGGCCTTGCTTTATGCGGAGCGGATGCGGCTGGCCGCATTGCGCTACCAGATCAATCCCCATTTTCTTTTCAATGCACTCAACTCCGTGCGCGCCGCGCTCCCGCTTGCCGAGGTTGTCGCCCGGGACATGCTTACCGATCTCTCCGGGTATCTGCGCTCCACCCTTGCAGGCGATAGTGTCGAGGTTGTCGCTCTGGCCGATGAGGTGCGCAGTGTGCAGGAGTATCTGCGCATCGAGCAGCACAGGTTCGGTCCCCGATTGCGAGCCATCTTCGACATTGATGCCGCTGCGGAGGAGAAAATGGTGCCGGCCTTTATCCTGCAACCCCTCGTGGAGAATGCGATCCGCCATGGATTGGAGAAAATGAAAGACGTGTGCGAGATCACGATCATGGCGCATATCGTGGAATCAAGCCTGCTGCTGGAGGTGGAAAACTCCGGGACATGGAGGGGCGGGGGGAGTGAGCAGTCGGGCGTCGGGCTGGAGAATGTCCGGAAGAGGCTGGAACTCGTCTATGCCTCGCGGGCTTCGCTCGTCACCGGGGAGGCGGATGGATTTGTCCGTGTGAAAATGGTGATTCCCGCATGAAGGCCCTGATCGTCGATGACGAAGCCCCGGCCCGGCTCGAAATGCGGAAGCTGCTTTCGCTTTTCCCGGACGTCGAGGTCGCGGGCGACGCCGCGAATGTGGACGCGGCGCTGGAATTGACTGCTCTCCACCAGCCCGACGTGTGTTTCCTTGACGTCCAACTGGCGGGCGAGTCGGGCTTCGACTACGTCGCCCGGGTCGGGGAGGGCGGGCCGCGCATCGTGTTTGTCACGGCCTATGACAGGTATGCGATCAGAGGCTTTGAGTGCAACGCCATGGACTATCTGCTCAAGCCGGTGGAGCCGAAGCGCCTGGGCGAGACGCTGCGTCGTCTGCCGGCTCCCGCGCCCGCTCCGGCGGGCGGGCAGGATCTTGTGTTCCTCAAGGGCGCCTCGACGGCCAGATTTGTCCCCTGGAGCGAAGTGCGAAGAGTCGAGAGCAAGGGCAACTATTCAACGGTCCGCCTGGAGGATGGTTCGTCCGTCCTGATCCTGCGCACCTTGAAGCAGTGGATGGATCTGGCCCCGGTCGGCCATTTTCTTCAGGTGCATCGCAGGATTCTCATCCGTCCGGCGGATGTCCGGGAACTGCGGCTCAAGAAGGACGGGGCGAGAGAGCTGGTTCTCTCCGACGGGGAGAGCGTGCCGGTCGGTCGGACGTTCTGGCCGGAGGTGCAAAAAATCGGCGGCGCGAAATAGGTTGCGGCTGGCGTTCGTCAGCTATTTCCGGCGGTTCGTCCCAAAAACGTTGTTTCCCAGGGTTGGCGATCCTCTTGTGGCAGATCGCCATGATTGATTGCGCCCGGTCTGCCAGATTGTATTTTCTTGTACTCCTTATCGCTGGATGCGTTTCCCAGGCTTCCGCCCAGGATGTTTCCTACATCGGTGCAAACAACGGCTCCTGGTTTACTCCGGGCAATTGGGATTCGGGGACGGTGCCAACCAAGGGTAATTCCTCTGGCATTTATCTGAACAACTATAACACGGTCCGGATCGATTCCCCGGGGGCGACTGCATACGAATTGAGTATCGCTAATTATAGTGGAGTGGCCAGTGGAGATGGAGGGCTTATCGTTGGGAGCGGCGGCACTCTTTCCGTCGAGCGGTGGCTGTTTTTAGGCATTCAGCAAAACGGGACGTTTTCCATCATTGATGGCGGGCAGGTTTCTGCCAGCTATTTCGTGGAAGTGGGCGCTGGCGCATATGGGAATGGCAGTCTCACTGTATCAGGCGCGGGTTCCCTGTTTTCAGGCTTGAGCGCGGTCAGGGTGGGGGTCTCCGGGGGGGAGGGCTTTTTTACCGTCGAAAACGGAGGACAGGTGGACCTTTCGTCGTCGCTGACGGTGGGAGGGTTCTATGCAGCATCGAAGGGACACATCAGCTTGAACTCCGGTGGCCTCCTCAAGGTGGCCTACATTGAGGAAACCGATGGCCAGGGAACGATTGATTTTGACGAAGGCATTTTACAGGCCCGGCAGAACGAATCAGCCTTTCTGCGCTCTTTCGAGGCAGGCGACGTAACTCTCGGCAATGGCGGTGGCACACTCGATACGAATGGCTTCGACATTGGCATCTCCACCGTGATTGATGGCTCAGGTGCGCTGACAAAGATCGGAGCAGGCACGCTCACACTGGGCGCGACGAACACCTATCAGGGTGGTACGATGATCACTGGCGGAGTGGTCAATTTCTCCAGCCTGGGGAATTTCGGATCGGGAAATATCACGCTGAATGGCGGCGGACTCCAGTGGGCGGCGGCGACCACGGATGATGTCTCGGCGCGGCTGAATGCGATCGGCGTGGGCGGCGGCACTTTTGATACCAATGGCAATGACGTTACCCTGGCGACCGCTCTGACGGGTTCCGGCGCATTGACCAAGGCCGGAGGCGGGACGTTGACCGTCACGGCAGATGGTTCGTATTCCGGCAAGCTCACCATCGGCGCGGGGACATTTCAGATCGGCAATGGCGGAGCGACCGGCAGTTTCGCCGGGGATATTGAGAACAACAGCGCCCTGGTTTTCAATCGAACCGGCTCTCTGACCTACTCGAGTGTGCTGAGCGGCACGGGAACAATGGAGAAGAAAGGTGCTGGAACCCTGATCCTTGCCAGAGCGAATACGTTGACTGGCTCCGCCACGGTCAGCGAAGGCGTTTTGCAGATCGGTGACGGGGGAACGAACGGGGAGTTGAATGCGAATATCGCAAACAGCGCGTCGGTGGTCTTCGCCCGTAGCGATGACTCCACCTACGGTTCTGTCATCAGCGGAAGCGGCGCCGTGACCAAGCAGGGCGCGGGCGTGCTGACCTTTAGCAAGAATCAGACCTATACCGGAGCGACGACGATCAGCGAGGGCACGCTGAGGCTCGGCAATGGCGGCGTCGCCGGGAACCTGAGCGGAAGCGTCACGAATAATGGCATCCTGGCCTTCAATCGCAGCGATTCGTTGACGTTTTCCAATACCATCAGCGGCACAGGCGGGGTGAAGCTGGAGAGCGGCACATTGACGCTCAATGGTGCGAACACCTTTACCGGCGGGGCTCAGGTCACCGGGGGCACTCTCATTGTCGGGAGCAGCGGCGCGTTGGGAGTCAGCGCGTACGCCAATGCCGTGTCCGCCACGGGAGCGGGCTCCAAGGTACTGGTGAACTCGGGCGTCACGCTTTTGAAAGCCATCGGGTTCAACGATGGCGCCACCCTGGAAAACAAGGGAACGGTCAATGCATCCTTTGGAACGTCCTCCAGCGGATCTGGCGGTGGAATCCTGATCAATACCGGTGCGATCAATGCAAGCTCCTGGAGCGCAGCGTACATCCAGGACGGTATCGGAACGGTGACAAACACGGGGGGCACCTTGAAGGGAACTGGCTCCGGGAATTATGGCGTGGAGATCCGGCAGGGAGGCACGGTGCGCAATGAGTCGGCCGGAACGATCCAGGGCGACTCGGGCATCGTGGGAGGCCAGACCGTGTCGGGCGATCCCGCTCTCAGCGCCACGACGGTTCAGAATGTCGGCGCCAGCACGATCAAGGGTTCCAAGTATGGGATTAATCTCTTCTCAGGCGGCACAGTGACCAATGACGATGGCAGTCAGATCACCGGACAGAATAATGTCGGCGTTAATGTGAGCGGGGGCTCGGGATCAGTCAGCAATCTCGGCGCCTCGAAGATCACCGGAAAGAGCGATGGCGTCCTGCTTGCGAGAGGGGGCTCGGTCCTCAATGAAGGCACGATTGCCGGGACAAATGCGATCCGGGTCCAAAATTCATCCCTCGCGATCCTGACCAACAAAGGCACGCTCACGGGGAATGTCTCTCTGTCCAACTACGGGCATACGGTGCAGATGTACTCCGGCTCCAAGGTCACGGGGAACTTGAATATGGGAACGAGCTCAAGCGCAACGCTGGAACTCAATGCTGCGGCCGATGCCGTTTATTCGGCAGTGGTGACCGGAACGACGACCTTCTCCGGGGTATTGAAGAAGCTTGGTTCGGCGACATGGACACTCGACAAAAACCTGAACGGCGTGGCGTCCACCGATATCCAGGCCGGAACATTGAAGGTGAACTCCGCGCTGAGCGGCAGCACCACGGTGCGCTCGGGTGCGACGCTTGGAGGCGCCGGCACGCTTTCCGGAGCCGTGACTGTGGAAAACGGCGGCATTATCGCAGCGGGAAACAGCCCCGGCGTCCTCACGGTCGGTTCTCTCGACCTGAATAACAGCTCGATCCTGAACTACGAACTCGGCAATCCCTCCAGCGATCGTATTGACGTAACCGGTCTGCTGAATCTCGACGGCATCCTTAACGTTATCGCAACGACAGGGTTTGGCGCGGGCACTTATCGCCTCTTCAACTACGGATCTCTGGCCAATGATGGTCTCGTCTTCGGCAGCGTGGCGATGCCTTTTGAATACCAGGTCGACCTGAGTACGCCGGGGCAGATCAATCTGATCGTCACCGCGGCCGAGTGGCAGTATTGGGATGACAGCCAGACGACGCCCAATGATACGATCGAAGGCGGCTCGGGAGTCTGGGATACGGGCACGACCAACTGGACGAGCTCAAGCGGCAATGCCAACTCCGCCTGGAACGGCTCGGTGGGTGCGGTTTTCAAGGGTGCGGCGGGTACTGTGACGATTGCCGATGGGGCCACGATCGCGACTCCGGCGATGAGCTTCCAGGTCGATGGCTATACCATCGCCGCGACCGGTACGGGAAATCTCCAGTTGGCAGGAGATGGCGTGATCGAAGTCTTTAGCGGCGCGACTGCGGAAATCAGCGCGAGGATCACGAGTGGGCGGCTGGATAAACGTCAGGGTGGGACGCTCATTCTCTCCGGCGAAAACACCTACGCTGGTGGGACGACCATCTCGGCGGGAACGATCTCGGCTCAGAACGACTCTGCGTTGGGGACGGGTGCGGTGACGATTGCCAATGGGGCGACCCTTTCCGTCGATACGGCTCAACTCGGGATCGGCGGCCTCAGTGGCGTCGCGGGTTCCCAGGTCATCCTGGACAACGGCAATGCCCTGGGCATCGACCTGGCTTCCGGCACCTCAACTTTCGCGGGAGACATCACAGGTTCGCTCTATGGCTTCCTGGTGAAGCTGGGGGCGGGCACCCAGGTGCTGAGCGGCAATAACACCTTTGCCGGGCAGGTCGATGTCTTTGGCGGCGAACTCGTCTTTGCCAGCAATACAGCCCTGAGCGCCAATGCCTATCTCGCAGCGCAGTTCGGACAGGCGACCATTGATGGAGTCGACCTCACCGTGGCCCAGCTCCTCGGCAGCACGGGGTCCATCCTGTTGGATGGCGGTTCGCTGACTCTAGGGGGAGTCAATTCGGTAAATACGTTTGGCGGTACAGTGAGCGGATCGGGCGCCTTGATCATGGATGGCGGCAATGCCTCCACGCAGACTTTATCGGGAGCCAATACCTACAGCGGAGGCACCACGGTGAAGAGTGGCACACTGTCCCTGTCCGGCAACGGTTCACTCCTCTCGACGGGCGCACTATCAGTGGATACGAACGGTACATTCAATATCTCGGCACTGAGCGGCAGCTCTACGGCCGTGGGCGACTTGTCCAACGCGGGAAACATCGTTCTCGGGGCGAAAAACCTGATCTTTGGCGCGGCTGGCAACACGACGCTCGCCGGAAGCATCGCGGGAACCGGCGGGCTGACCAAGCAGGGGGCTGGGACGGTCCGCGTCACCTCGGCCAATCTTTATAGCGGCGGTACCACCGTCAATGCAGGGGTGCTCGAAACCGCCAACACTGCGGCTCTCGGTGTCGGCGCGCTGACCTTGGGAGGCAATGGAACGGTCGCTCTTGATAGCGGCACGACCCTATCGGTCCAGGCCCTCCATTGGCAGAGTGGTGGAACGTTCCGGTTCTCGCTGGGCTCGGTCGCTGCGTCGACGTCGTATGTCTTGATCAGTTCTTTGCTTTCGCAGGGTGGTGCGGGAGTGTTTAGCTTTACCGATGGAGGCTTCCAGGGGAATACGACCTATGATTTGCTCACCTTCGACAGCACCTCGGCGGTCGATGCGTCGCTGTTCACCGCCAACACGGTCTCCGGGTTGGGCGGTATCTTCGCCGTCCGGGATAATGGCGACGGAACATCGACCCTCACCGTCCGCTACAGCGGCAGCGCGCAGAGCAATGTGATCAATAACTACGCTCCCGACTGGACTCCGCGTAATGCAGATTTCCTTGTTAATGGAACTGTCCAGTCTTTCGCGGGCAATCAGCAGGTGAACTCACTCACCTTCGGAAATGGTGCGGCTCTCGACATCCTTGGGCTGCTCCAGGTCACATCGGGACAGCTCAATGTGCCTCAGGGTCTGGCTTCCATTTCCGGGGGCTACCTGTTTCTGCCAGACGCTCTGATCAAGCTCGGTGCGGGACAACTCAACCTCCTCGGCTACGTGCTGGCCAGTGGCAATGGCTCCGTGCAGGACGGCGCGCTCTCGGTCAATGGCGTGCTCCAGCTCAGGCAACTGCTCGTGCAATTCGGCGCAATGCTGAAGGGCGCAGGAACGCTCATCGGTGATGTGATCAACCAGGGAACCGTGGCGCCCGGCAGTTCGCCGGGGACATTGACCATCGCGGGCAACTTCACCCAGACCGGTACGGGCGATTTGCAGATCGAGGTGGCGAGCATGAGCGTATTTGATCAGCTGGTCGTCACGGGAACAGCCACCCTCGGCGGGACGCTGGACGTGCAGAGCTACGATGGATTCCAGTTTGCCTACGGTCAGCAGTTTAGCTTCCTGCAGGCTGGCAGGATCACAGGGAGCTTTGATTCGATCACGATGCCTGATCCGGGAATCTTCCGCGGTCGGTTCCTTAGCGATGGAACCACGGGCACGCTCTTGGTGGCGCCGACCAGCTACACACTTGTGGCGGAAACGCGGAACCAGCGAAACGTGGCGCGGGCGCTCGATGGCTACATCAGCGCGACGAGCGGAGACCGGGAGGCGGTGAGCATTGCGCTCGATCTCCAGACGGCGGAGCAATATCCTGCGGCGTTTGACGCGATTGCGCCGGGTTACTACGAGACGCTGACCGATACGACGATCGAGCAGGCGACGGCACAGAGTCAGTTCGTCGCCCAGCGCCTCAGTGCGGTGCGTCTGGGCGCGCGCGGCTTTCAGGCCATCGGGATCGAGGCTCCCCTCGTCAATGATCGCAATGGAAAGAACGTACTCGATGCCAAGGACGGAAAGGACCTGCTCACTCCCGCGCCGGATAACAAGTGGGGCGTGTGGGCGCTCGGCAATGGCATTTTCTCCAAGGTGACAAACGTCAGCCAGCTCCCGAACTATCGCTTCCAGAGCGGTGGCTTCTTCGTGGGTGCGGACTACTCGTGGAGCGAGAACTTCGCCACGGGGGTCTTTGGCGGGTATCAGGGCACGTATGCAAAGTACGGCAACGGCAGCATGTCGTCGGTGAACTCCGCGCTCTTCGGTGGTTATGCGACCTATCAGAATGGCGGCTTCTACAGCGATGCCATCCTGAGCGGAGGGTACAATGGCTACATCGCCAAGCGTGCCATCCAGTTCAGCACGGTCGATCGCACGGCGAGGGCGAATCCGGATGGCGGCCAGTTTTCGACCTATCTCGATGCGGGATACGACTGGCGGGTGGGAGGGTTCACCTTTGGTCCGCTCGTGAGCGCACAATATACGTACGCGGGCATCGCACCGTTCTCGGAGACAGGGGCCGACAGTCTCGACCTCCGGCTCGAGCAGCAGAATGCCAACAGCCTTCGGACGAATGTCGGCGGACGTATTGCCTACACCTGGAATGCCGGATCGCATGTCGTCCTGATCCCCGAGGTGCGCATGTTCTGGCAGCACGAGTATCTGCAAAACTCGACCGCCATCGGCGCGAGTCTCGACGGCGGCGCGGGGGATTCCTTTGACTACATGACCACCGTGCCGGGACGCGATAGCGTATTTGTCGGGGCGGGCGTGAGCGCGCAGTTCGGCGAGGATTTCAGCGCCTTCGTGTATTACAATACGGACTTCGGCCGGCAGGATTACATGAGCCAGATGATCTCCACCGGCCTCGGCTGGAAGTTCTAGGAATCAGGCGACGCTCTGCCGGATCAACCCACGGAAGACTCCGGCAATGGAAACCGACTCGGCGGGGACGGAGAGATCCGGGTACTTCGGATTACTCGCGCGGAGGGTGACTGTTTCCTTGTCGAGGTAGATATGCTTGAGCGTCGACTCGTAGGATTCGCCGACGAGGACGGCGGCGATTTCACCCTGGCGGGCCTCGAGGCCTGGGCGCAGGAGCACCTTGTCCCCATCGAGGATGCCGTCGCCGATCATCGAGTCGCCCTTCACGCGGAGGAGAAAGTCGCCATCGCGGTATGGGAAAAGCTCTTCGGGTTCCACGAAATCATCCGCCTGCTGGAGCGCCTCGGTGAGGGGACCGGCGGGAATGAATCCGAGAAGGGGCAGGCCGCCCGCGCCGATGGCCATGCGACCTTGTGGCGTGAGTCGGGCTACGCGCGAGCGGCCGCGGGCGCCGCCTCCCTGCAGAAGCAGGAAGCCCTTGCGCTCCATGAGATGCAGAGTGGCAGTGAGACTGCTCTCGGCGGCATAGCCGAGGTTGCGCACCAGGTCGCTGACGAAAGCCGGCTCGTGTCGTCGCTCCAGATTCAGGATGGCTCGGGCGATCCGTTCATGCGTGGGCGTCAACGATGATGTGCGCATATCGTGTATATTCACGAGCGCGGCGCGATTGGCAAATGCTTTTCTTCGCAAACTTCACGGAATGCGATTGTCACGGGAACGTTACAATGCTTTTAGTTGTGCAGGGAAATTTTTCAGGGAGGGTTTCAAGGGTATGCCACAGGCAAAATCTGGCAGCAAAAACGAGGTGAGTTTTCGCAAATCACGGAAGGAAATCCGGGCGGAGCTTCGGCGTTTGATCAAGAGCGATGGTATGCCAGAAAGTTTGCCAGAGTCGAAAGCCGAGATAGCCTCTGCGGCCAGTGCAAAAAATTCACACGATTCTCACGCATCCCGGCGGTGCGCATAAAGACGAGTTCCTGGCCTGCTGCGTTCTCGTCGCTCTGACCCAGGCTCCGATCATCCGGCGCGAGCCGACCGCTGAAGAACTGGCCGATCCCGGGATTGCCGTGGTCGATGTTGGGCATGAGCACACGCCCGGTCTTCACAATTTCGATCACCATCAGTTCCCGGCGGATCACCCTCCGGTCTGCTCGCTCTCGCTGGTGCTCGAGCATCTGGGACTGCGCGAGGATGCACGGGTGTTTTGCGACTGGCTGGAGGCGGCGGAGTGGTTCGATTCGCGCGGTCCGCACGAGACAGCGAAGTGGCTGGGGGTCTCTCGGGAAACGCTGGACCGGCTCATCTCGCCGGTGGACATCACGCTCCTGCGCCGTTTTGCCCAGGGCGCGCGGTTTGATGCGGCGGACGCCATCTGGCAGGTGATGCGCATGGTCGGCGAGGACCTGCTCGAGTATGTGCGTTCCCTGCGCGAGAGATTGGATTTCATCGGCCGTCATGCCGAGGTATGGGAATTTTCGGTGGAGGGAGCGGAAACGCTGCGGGTGTTGTACCTGCCGCGCACGACTCCCCGGGTGGATGAGCCATCATTCGGCCTAGATCGTTACATCCAGGCCCAGGGGCTGGAGATTGCCGCCCTGGTTTATCCAGACCGCCGGGGAACGGGGTACGGACTGTCGCGGCATAATGATCATCGAGGCTTCGATTTCACCCGTCTGATCGGACACGACCTCGTCCACTTCGCCCATTCCCGAGGCTTTGTAGCCAAGACCTCGGCCACCACAGCCGATGATCTGAAGCTCCTGCTCTCCCTGGCCCGGGCCTCATCGGAATCCCTGGCATAAAGCTTGACCCTTGCGATCCTGCGGGGTTCTTCTCGGGCCATGGCCGATGTCTTTGTAACGACCAAGAATAAGTCGTGGTTCGAACGTATTAGCTCGGCGATAGCCGGGGTGGTGGGCGGCGTGGTTCTGGTGGCCATCGCTTTCGGATTGCTAAGCTGGAACGAGGTGCGGGCGGTCAATCGCTCCCGCACGCTCGCCGTCGGCGAAAAGGAGGTCATCGATGCCGCCGCCGCGCCGGTGGACCCGGCCAACAACGGCCGGCTGGTGCATGTCACCGGAGCGGTCTCGGCCTCCGGACCGGCGGTGGATTCACTCCTCGGTGTTTCCGCCGAGGCGCTCCGCCTCAGGCGCTCGGTCGAGATGTACCAGTGGAAGGAGGAGTCCTCCACGGAGCGTAAGCAAAAAATCGGCGGCGGTGAAGAGGAGGTGACCACCTATACTTACAAGAAGGTCTGGTCCTCCGAGCCGATCGATTCCTCGAGTTTTCAGCAGGAAAGCAACCATCAGAATCCCGCCGCGATGCCGATCGCGACGGAGGATTTTTTCCCCGGGGAAGTTGACCTGGGAGATTTTGCGCTCACGGATTCCCTGCTTTCCCAGGCGGATAAGTTTGAGAAGTTCCCTATCAAGTCCGAGAGCATCGCTGCGACTTCGGAACTGGAGCGCATCGGCAAGGTTTCGGTCGTGGCCGGTTCCTATTATGTCGGGCCGGATCCGCAGAAATCGACAATCGGCGACTTGCGCGTGGCCTTTGAGATCGTTCCGCTGGGAGACGTAAGCGTGCTGGCCCGGCAGGTGGGAGATACTTTTGAGCCCTTCTCGGTGCGGGACATCGGTTCCATCGAGACGCTCTACCTCGGGAATGTGAGTGCCCGGGAGATGTTTGCCGGAGAGCGGGCTGCCAACTCCACGCTCACCTGGATCCTGCGCGGGGTGGGTTTTGTTCTCATGTTTGTCGGTCTGCTGGCGATTTCCGCGCCTTTGCCTGTGATCGCCAGCGTGCTTCCGCTCGCGGGTGACCTGATCGGAGCCGGTGTGGCCTTGGTGATGTTCTTTGTCGCGCTGGCGCTGACGATCGGAACCATCGCCATCACCTGGATTGTCGTACGGCCCCTTCTTGGCATCGGCTTGCTCATCCTGGCAGTCGTCGCAGTCGCGGGCGGAGTCTGGCTGCTGCTCAGGCGCCGCCAGAGGAGGCTCCTCGGAGCATGACCCCGGGCAGGCGGCCCCGCTGGCCCTGGATCACGCTGCTGATCCTGCAGGTGCTCCAGTTGCTCACCCTCATTCCGTGGCTGCCGATGGCGGGGCTGTCCGTCATGGCCTTCGATGCTCCGGGCTCCACCCGGATGTGGCAGCCGTGGCTGTTCGTCGGGCTCCTATGGTCCTATCCCGTCTGGCTTCTGCTCGCGGGGATCGGAGCCTGGGTGCTGTGGGCGTTTCACAAGAACTCCGCCTCGATCGCTCTGGCCGGGCTTTTTACTCTGCCTGTCCCGATCTTGTTGGGAATCGTTCTCATCTGGAATAGTTAATGCCCTAAAGTGTTAGATTTTTCGGCGCGGGATTCATAATAATCTTGCAACCGGTTGGGAAGCTGGCAGAGAAGCGCGATACTTATGAAACGCATCCTTTTCCCCTTCGTAGTTGCCGCCGTGGCGGCCTTCACTCAGGTGTCGTCCGCCCGTGCGGGCGATCAGGATTTTACCGTTCACAACAAGACGGGCGTGGAGATTCACGAGCTCTACGTCTCTCCGCATTCCTCCAATGATTGGGAGGAGGATGTCCTCGGCAAGGACAAGCTGCCCGACGGCGAGGAGCTCGACATCACGTTCAGCCCGAAAGAAAAAGCCGATGAGTGGGATCTCAAGGTTGTCGACAGCAAGGGCAACAGCATCACCTGGGAAAATCTCAAGCTGACCGAGATCACCGACGTCACTCTGTATTTCAAGGACGGCGAGGCTACGGCAGTGACGCAGAACGGCAGCAACTAACACTCCGCATCTCTTTTTGTCCGTCCCTGGCTGGGCCCCAATGACCGGGGGCGGACAACGGAGATGATATCGCTGGGAAAGGTGTTTCTTTTCCGGCAAGCGGTTGCATCCCGCCCGAGTCGGGCGTAAAATCACCACGCAGATGGCGAACGGTGACTCTCCCTCGGACCCGATCTACTCAGATCCGGTGTTTCAAATGGCGATGCAACAATTTGAAGTGATCGCTGATCACTTGCAGATACCGGAGGGGACCCGACGACGGTTGATCTATCCGAAGCGCGCCGTCTCCGTCGCCCTCCCCATCGAGCGGGACAACGGCGAGGTGCATGTCTTTCACGGCTACCGTGTGCAGCACCATCTCTCGATCGGCCCGACCAAGGGCGGCACGCGGTATTCCCCGGACCTGACGATCGGAGAATCCGCCGCTCTCGCGGTCTGGATGAGCTGGAAGTGCGCTCTTGCTGGTCTCCCATATGGCGGTGCCAAAGGGGGAATCCGCGTCGATCCTCACAGCCTGAGCCGCCGGGAACTCGAGGTCCTCTCCCGACGCTACATGCAGGAGATGATTCCTTTCGTGGGGCCGCAGATGGACGTGATGGCTCCGGACATGGGCACCAACGAACAGGTGATGGCCTGGTTCATGGACACGTACTCCGTACACATGGGGTGCGCTCTTGGTGAGATCGTGACGGGCAAACCCGTGTCGCTCGGCGGCGTGCAGGGGCGTCGCGAGGCGACTGGCCGGGGAGTCATTTACCTCATCGAGCGAGCACTCAACATGCTCAAGATCGCGCCCACCGAATGCACGGCCATCGTGCAGGGATTTGGCAACGTGGGATCAGTGACAGCGGCGGGGCTCGCCTATAAATCCGGGATGAAGGTAGTCGGCCTGAGCGACCACACCGTGGCTCTCTACGATCCGAATGGCCTCGATGTCGCGGCAGCGGACCGGCATGTCGCCGTGCATGGAGTGCTCGAGGGGTTCGAGCAGGGAGAACGGGTTGATCCCAGGGAGTTTCTCACCCTTCCGTGCGACGTGCTCGTGCCTGCCGCCGTGGAGCGTGTCATTACGGAAGAAAACGCGGGACGGCTGAAGTGCCGCATCCTGGCCGAGGCGGCCAATGGCCCGACCACGCCGGATGCCGACAAGATTCTCGATCAGCGTTGGGATGAGCTGTTTGTCATTCCCGACATTCTCTGCAACGCGGGCGGCGTGATCGTTTCCTACTTTGAGTGGGTGCAGGATCTGCAGAATTTCTTCTGGTCCGATGTCGAGATCACCGACCGGCTCTATCGCATCCTGGAGACCGCATTCACCGCGATGGTGAAGCGGTCCAAGGAGCGCCGCATCCCGCACCGTACGGCGGCGGTATCGCTCGGGGTGGAGCGTGTACTCGCCGCCAGACAGGCGCGGGGCATTTTCCCTTAAGCGGGCTGGATCAGGCTTCTTCCTCGTTTTTCTCCGGGAAGTCGGGGAAGAAGGCCGGGATCGCCAGGGCGGTGCCGATCGCCACGAGGGTGGTCGCACCGATGATGAGGTTTTCCAGAGCCAGCTCCACCGGAGGAAGCGAGCCGGGCACCTGATTGTTGTTGATCATCAGGAAGATGGCATACAGGCCCTTGGCCGCGAGGCTGCCGGGCACCATCGGGATGCTGCCCACGATCGCCAGCACGGGGCCGCGCAGCGAGAGGGCGTCCTCCCACCACCAGCGATTGAGCGAGGCAATCAGCAGGCTGCCGAAGAACGAAGCCGCCGGCAGTCCCAGGTGAAAGATATCCTGGCAGAACGTGCGCGTGGCCAGCGCCAGCATGCCGGAGATGAAGCCCACCCAGAGGATGCGGGGTGTGCAGTTGAAGAGTACGGCGAATCCCAGGGCGGAGACGCCGCCGAAGAATGCCTGATGAACGATGTGGCGTATGATTTCGTCAGTGCTCATGGCAGTGGGATCAGGGTGATGATGCGCTGGGCCAGGATGAGACCCAGGCTGAGGAAGAGCAGGATGAACATGATGCGCACCACGCGGGCCGCCGCGAGGCTGGGCTTCCCGTGCAGGATGTCGAGCTGGGCGTTGAACATGGCCGTGCCGGGAACCAGCAGGAGGGTGGCGGCGACGGTGGCGAGCTCCCACTTTGTGGAATGAACCAGCCGACTGCCCAACCCGGCGATGAAGGCCGAGGTGAAGGCGACCGATGTCACCATGAGGTAGAAGTTCAGGTGCTTGTGCAGCATCGTGTGGCGGAGCCACTGGCCCACGGCCGTGCCGAGGCAGGTCGGGATGAAGACGACCCACTCCACGCGCCAATCCGAGAGGATCAATCGACCGAACCCGGCGCAGGCGAGGCCCGTGGCGAGCGCGACGACCCACACCGGATATTTCTTGGTGGTTGTCGGCACGTCCTTGAGGACCTTCTTCGCAGCAGCGAGGTCGAGTGTTCCGTCCTGGATATGCTCCACCAGTTTACGCAGGGAACTGGCGATACGGAGGTTGGTGCCGTGTTCGCCGACCTTGCCCATGTGGGTGTAGGATTCGGTGCCACGACGCAGGGTTACGATGAGTGCTGCGTGCTGGGCGTATACTTCTGCCTCGGTGCAGCCTAGCCCTTTGGCCGCATCGATAATGCTGGAGTGTACCACGTCCGTTGTCGCTCCCGCCTGCATCAGGCCGCGTCCAATCGCGGTCGTCAGCCGGGCGATATCTGCCAACGGAGGCGGATTGATCGCTGAATCTGTCACAGCCATCCAGAATATCACTTTCCTGATCCGTCCCCAATCCGATTTCCTCGCCCTCCCTTGCTCAATGCATCTGGTTTTTTGCGCTGGCTTTTGGCGGCGGGGCGAGTCTAGTACCCTTTTGGCAAATCCGTTAACCACAACCGATTCCGGGAATGAGCGAAGAAAAGGGAAACGAAGAGAAACCGCAATCGTCCGCAGCAGGGGTGCCTGGGGACAAGAAAGCAACCCCTGAAAGCGATAGCGGAGGAGAGCGCAAGGGAATCCCTGTCGCCAAGACCAAGCCGTCGGACGACGACGCTCCCGTAAAGATCGAAAATCTCGGAACGGTGCGCAGGCCGACCGGCTCCGCCAAGGCCAAGGCCAAATTTGCCCCCGCCCGCCCGGCTCCCAAGGAAGAAGAGCCCAGGGAGGAGTGGGAGGAGCCTGCTGGCACCTCTCCCAGGCCGGCTCAGGAGGAGGCCCCCGAGAATCGCCGTCCGGCTCCGGAAGAGCAGGCTGCGGCGTTTGGAAAATCCTTCCTGCGCACGACGAAGAAGGTGCTCTTCATCAACCTGAAGCTGGTCTACGTGCTCGCTGCGGCGATCATCCTGGCCGTGTGGCTGCAGTCGGCCTCCTATGATGCCGGAGTGATCGAGGGGCGGCGTCTCGCGAACAAGGAGGCTTCCTTTGATGGGGTGGAACTGGACCCCGCTTTTGCGGCCAAGCTCAACGCTGCGCTTTTCAAGTTGCGCAATGGCAACGCCGCCGAGAGCCTGGAGGAACTCAAAACCCTCCAGACGCAATGGCCGTCGGTCGTCTCGATGCATTATCTCGTCGCTCTCGCCGCGCTGGAGAACGGGAATGAGGAACTGGCCGCTTCCAAGGCCGAGGAATCCATAGCCAAGAGGCAGCGGGTGTCGGATTCCCTGGCTCTTCTCGCTGTGATCGAAAGCCAGAAAGCGGCCCGGCGGGACAAGTTCGTCCTGGGAAATCCGGTCAAGCGTGCGGAAGAATATCTGCGCCGCTCCATCGCCGCCGATCCAGCCAATCCGTATCCCCATTTTGAGCTCGCCTCGGTGCTTCGCTACTCCGGCAAACGTGCGGAGGCGCTCGAGGAAGTGCGCGCCGCCATGGCGCGGCTGAGTGCGGTGGACAGCCACCTCGTGATGGACATCACCGAGCAGATCATGGAGCGCGAGACCATGCCCGACAATCAGCTCCCGGCAGACATCGGAACGACCGACAATGTGCAGAAACTCGTTCCGGCAGCCTATGTGGCGATGCGCCGCGGCAACTTTGACCGGGCGGTGGAGTTGTTGAGCGAGGCCCGGCAGGGGATGACTCCCGATATCTTCGTCTACGTGGTCAACGATCCGGCGCTGCGCCGCTTCCGGAACGAACCCAAGATCCAGCCGTTCTTTGCCCAGTAAAGGGGCGGCTGGTCAGCGAATGGTGGGCTGCTTGCCAGAGAGGCTGGCGAGAAGCGCGAGCGGACCTTCAAAGGGTCCGTTCTTTTTGCCGGGCAGGTGATTGCTGGTGATGGTCACCGAGACGCCGACCGGCACGGAGGCATAAAGATCAACGACATCGCGGGAGCGCATGCGGATGCAGCCGTAACTCACCGGGCGGCCGAGCTGCTTTTCCACCGGAGTACCGTGGATGTAGATGCCGCGTTCGCGGGCGTTGGCATTTTGTCCCTCGGTGCCTTCCAGCCAGAGGATGCGGGTGACGATGGGATCGCGGCCCGCAGCATTGACCTGGAGGATTTCTCCGGTCGGCTGGCGGTGCTTGAAGACGGCTCCCTCGGGCAGTCCTCCGCCCAGCTTGCTGCACACGCGGAGGCGTCCCAGCGGCGTGCGATAGGAGTTGTAGCTATCCCCGACGCCGTAGCGGGAGGTCGAGATGACGTATTTCTTGAGCACCTCGCCGCCGGCGACCAAGGCAAGCTGTTGGTCGGCCACGCTGACGAGAATCTCCATTTCGGCAGGCGCCGCTCCCGGGATGGAAGCGGGCAGAGGAATCTCGGGATTGACGGGGACGGATGCTTCCTCGGCTCTCACGAGAGCGAGCGTCGAAGCGAGAAATATGGGCAATAGGAAGCGGTTCAGTTTCGTCACGGTCAAGGCAGGCGCGGCGAACGCACCATCAGCGCTTTTCAGAGAAAAGCAAATTCCATGCCGCGACAAGCACACTTTTTCTACCGCACCGGAACCAGCCGGGCCTCGACGGCCGACGCGGGGAGGCCGGTGAGAGCGGCCAGACACTCGCGATAAATGGCGAGCTGTCCGCCGTGGCGCTGGTCCAGGTCCGCCGGATCTGCGGCATCTGTCTTGAAATCCAGCAGGAGCGCGCGGCCGGCCTGCACCACCGCGCGGTCGAAGACCCCGGTGACGCGGCGTTTGTCGGGCAGGACGATGTCGAAGGCCTTTTCGCGCCACAGGACGGCATGGCCGGGAGGTTTCTGAAAATGAACAGCGGTTTCTGGCTGTTCGAGGAACGAGCGCAGGATTTTTGCCGCCTCGGGCGAGAGCGAATCGAGGTCGGGACTTGGTCCCGGCAGCCACTCGATTTCCGCCAGGGCGGCGTGAATTTCCACCCCGAGGTCCGCGGCCGCCCGGGCGGCGAGGATGGCCTTGCCGGGCAGGACTCTGGCGTGGGCGTCGGATGGGCGGAAGGCGGGTCGTGTCGGACGGGTCGCGGATGCGGAGGGGACGAAGGTGATGGGAGGCTCTACCGGAGCGGTCTGGCCGGAGCGACCGCCAACATGCCAGCCCTCATTTCCCACGACATAACGACCGGCCTCGCGGGGGAACGTGAGGTGCAGGAGGCGGTTGAAGTCGCGGCTCGTCGTGCTGTCCTTTTGCGCGGTGGTCAGCAGGTAAAGGCCGCGCTTGGCGCGGGTGAGGGCGACGTAGTACAGGCAGAGATTCTCGTAGCAATCCTCGGCGACATCCTGCTCGTAGGCCGCAGCCAGCACGGGATCGGCGTCGCACACGTCCTTGTTGGGAAGGTCGAGCCCCCAGGCTACATCGCCGTGGTCATCGAGATGGAGATGGATGGAACTGTCGTCGCGGCGGCTCGGCAGCGAGACGCCCTGCAACTCGGGCAGGATGACCATGTCGAAGTCGAGGCCCTTCGACGCATGGATTGTCATCACCCGTATCGTGTCGCTGGAGCCGGTTTCCGTGTCGGTGAACCCCTGGGCGTAGATGACGAACTCATCGAGGGTTCCCGCGCCGCCCGTGACGGCTTCAAACTCGACGGCGGCCTCGATGAGAGTTTCCACCCGGCTCTGGAGGTACTCGCCGCGGACGGGAACAGCCTGGTTGACCCATTGGCGGACGGCCTCGGCAAACCCGCGGTTGCGGATCAGGCGCAGGGCTTCCAGGCGGAAATGCTCGGCTCCCTCGTGCCAGAGCGCGGCGAAGGGCGTCATGGCGACATGCTGCCGCGCGAGGAAATCCTGCGGATGCGCCAGCCAGTGAACGAGGGCAAGGAAGGCGACGGCCAGTTCATTGTCGGCGCAGGGGTAGAAGCGTCCCTCGGCGGCGGCGGGCAGCCCTGCGGCGCGCAGGGCGTTGACCACGCTGGCGATGCGGGCATTGGTCTGGACGAGGACGGCGCAGGTCCAGCCGCGGGCGATGGGATCGACCTCGGCCGCGATACGGGCGGCTTGCTGATCGAGGAAGGAGCTGCCTTCGTCCGTGGCAAACGTCTGCCACACGACGCATCCTCGCCCGGGCTGCAGGTCGGAGGCGTGATGCTGCCGCCAGGAGGATCGCCAGCGCGCGATGGTGGCGGCGGGGAACTCGACGACGGCAGCCTGGTCCGAGAGGTTGCCAGGAGAGAAGAGGGTATTGACGCTTTCCAGGATATCCGGCACCGAACGGTACGAGGTGTTGAGCGATTCCGAGGTGTCGATGTGCTCTTCACCGGAGGCGTTGTAGTATTCCGCGATCTCGTCAAAGAGCCTTGAGTCGCCGCCCCGCCATGAGTAGATGGCCTGCTTCGTATCGCCGACATAGAAAAACGAGCGCCGCCCGCTCTCGCTCTGGACGACCTCGTCGATGAGGTCGCGTATGGCGAGCCACTGGAGGCGGCTGGTGTCCTGAAATTCGTCCAGCAGCCAGTGGTCGTAGGAGGCGTCCAGCCGGTAATCGATGGCCTGGCGCACGTGCGGGCGCAGGGATTGGCCCGCCCACGCCCCGGTGTCGCCCGAGGCGAGCATCCCGGTGATGTCGAGAAAGGTCAGCCTGCCTGCCTGGCGGACGGTGCGCTGGTAGGCGCGCTCGAATTTCTCCACCAGCGTGTGCAGCGCCCGGGAGCGGGTAATGCGAGTCTGGAGGTCGATGGAGAGGATGGAGTTTGCGATGTCCTCGACCAGCGGGCGCAGGGTCTCGGGGAAGGCAAAGGTCTTGCGGCTCAGCTTGAGGTCGAAGCACTCCTCGGCCTTCTTGGAAGGCGGGGCGGAGAGCGCCTTGAGGGCGAAGGTCAGACATTCCTTGGGAACGACATGGCCGGGCTTGAGCCGGGCGATCTCGCCGAGCAGGGCGCGCCAGCCCTCGCGGTGCTTGTCCTCCATGTCGGAGTGAATCTCCTCCAGTTCACCGGCAAAAAGCTCCACTCGCGCGAGGATGTTCCCGGAGTTTCGGAAAGGCGGGCGGTCGCCCCAGATATCCTGCGAGTCGCCCCAGACGTGGGTGGCGGGAGTCTGGAGATACTTCTCGTGCAGCGAGGCGATCTGGCGGTCGACGGTCTCGATGACGGTGCGCGACTGGCGGTTGCGGCTTTCCTGGCGGAGCAGCTCGAGGAGCTCGGCGAAGGACCGGTCATTGGCCGCGTGGGCGCGGAAGACTGCGGCGAGGACGCTCCGCCGCGTCACGTCGAGGAACTGCGGATCGAGCACGGTGATCTCTCCGGCCAGCCCGCACTCCAGCGGGAAAACGCGGACCACCCGCGCGAAGAACCCGTCGAGCGTGCCGAGGGCGAGCTGCGGGAGCTTGCGCACCATGTCCTCCAGCAGGCGATGGAAATCCGCGCGCTTGAGGGCCGGGAACCCGATGGCCTCGGCGAGAAGGCGGGCTTCCGCATCGGTCGATGCGGCCTTGAGCAGACGCTCAAAGATGGCGTCGAGGAATTCCCCCGCCGCCTTGCGGGTGAAGGTGAGGGCGATGATCTTCTCGGCGGGCTCTCCCCGGGCCAGCAGCTCGATGAAGCGGCTGGTCAGGCGGTACGTTTTGCCCGATCCCGCGTTGGCGATGATCCGCTGGTGGCGCAGGGGTGTCACTCGGGCCTCCCTTGCAGCCATTCCATCGACTCCTCCGAGAGCACATCCTCCGGGGCCTCGCCGAGGAAGAGCGACTCGTAGTCGTCGTACTGCGGCTGGCGGGGCGGCCAGAAAATACCTCGCGCGATGCGCTCGGCGATGGCCTCCGTGCAGAGGTTCGCGTTGTAAATGGTGGTGTCGTCGAGATCGAACATCGCGATCCGGGCGTCCTCGACGCGCTCCGGGAGCAGGAAATACCCGACGACGGGCGGGGCGAGATCGTCGCGCCAGTGCGCAAGGGAGAGCTCCCGGTAGAGGGGGAGCTGGAGGTTCGTCCAGTAAAAGGGCCTGCCGTCGCGGATGACCTCCTCGCCGGGCAGGAGCTCCTCCGGGCTCCTGGGGCTGAAATGCGCCTCCTCCGGCGACTTGTCGCGGGCGAAGGTCTTGTAATCCAGGATGCGGCGCTGGCCGGTGCGGATGTGAACCTCTATCCGGTCGAGGCTGGCGGCGATGGGGAGGCCGGAGTACTCGATGGATATCGCGGCGTCCGGGCCGAACCGAAACTCGGAATGCTCGATCTGCCATCCGGCGGCGCGTTCCCGGGCCTGGATCTCCGCCATGCTCGACAGGCGGACGCGCAGGCTCTCCTGCTGCACGCGCACGGGGAGGGAGGGATGGAGTCCGTGGAGGCGTATGACCTCGCGGTCCAGCGTGTCGTGGAGGAAGCGCTCGATGATGCGGGGATCGTCGCTGTCTCGGGCCACCTCGTCTTTGGCGAAGCGGTCGGCCACGGTGTGAAACAGGAGGCCGAACATCGTGGCGTTCATCTCTCCGGCCTGCGGGTCGACTGACGACATGCGCAGGACGTGCTTGAAGTAATACCGCATCGGGCAAGACAGGTAGTCGCCGAATCCCGTCACCGGCAGTTTTTTCATCGTCGCCGTCTGCGGCACCTCCAGTCGCCATTCGCGCTGTCGGCGGGGGGAGTGGCGCAGCGTCGGCACGCTGCGAAACACCCGCGCCACGCGCTGGGCCAGCTCTGCGGATGGGCAGCGCAGGAGCAGACGGGAGGGCTTGGCAGGCTCGCCTCCGGCATTCATGCGCCCGTAGAGGAGTTTCACCGCGCCGGGCGCGCGCGAGGCGAGGACGTTATGGAGAAAGAATGCGTCGCGGGCGTAGCGGGAGCGATTGGTCGAGAGGCCGAGCGTCTCGCGGGCGCTGTCGGGCAGGAAGGCGTGGCCGTTGGTCGCCGACGGGAGCGAGCCTTCAGTGCAGCCGGTGATCACAAGGTGTTCCTCGGCCAGCCAGGGGGCCTCGAGCCAGCCATTGAGCTCGATCGCGTCGGCGGGGTGAGAGTCGTAGAGGGCGATGCGTTTCGTCGCGTCGCGGACGCACTCGCGGAGCAGGTCCGCATCGCCGATGGCGTGCGCGCGCGCCTCGCCCAGGGCGTCGCTGTAACCTCGCAAAGCCTGCGCCTCGCGGGAATCCGTCTCCAGCGTCGCCTCGCCATAGAGGAACCGGGCAAACGCCTCCAGGCCTGCGATGAGATCGGCGGCGCGGGTGAATTCCTTGCGCAGGGCCTCCACCGTCTGGACGAAATGCGCTCGAGTTCGGAGTTTTTGGGGTTCCTCCTCGATGGGGCGCTGGAAATACCCCGCGGCGTCTTCCCAGTAGTCGATGAGCATTTCCGTGCGTATCTGGTCGTAGGACTCGAGGATGTGGGCGGGGACGAGGTCTGCGGTGCGGTTCAGGGCGGCGAGGAAGGCGGGAGCCTGCACGACAGGAGCCAGGGAGGAGACGAGCCCGCTGGTGCAAAACTCCACCCAGGCGTCGGCGACAACTGCGATCTCGGCGGAGGAGAGGGGCTCGCCCTGGGGATCGAATACCTCGCGATCCCGACGGGCAAAGGCGCTGCGGGCCTGGGCCTTGAGGGATTCGTCGGCGAGGCACAGGCCTGCCTCGGATGTCGAGGCGATCAGGCGGGCGGCTTCCTCGGCCTCGGAATAGGCGTCGGCGGCCACGGCGATATCGGAAATCGGGACGGACAGGGTCTTGTCTTCCCAGTCCGCCGCAGCGGGAGTGCCCCAGGCATCGAAGGCCGCTTCGGGTTCGCCCGGGGCGTCGACGAGCACGGTGATGCGAGTGCCGGATTCCTCCAGGTGATTGAAGATCAGGCGGTGCAGGCGAGGCAGGTCGGCCACGTTGCCGATGACCAGATGATCGATGCCGGGTGGAGGCTGCGCGTCGACGATGGCGGCGAGGCGCGCCTCATTAGGGTCGGGGTTGCTGAGATGAGAGAGGTAGCTGCGGTAAAGCCTGGCGATCGCCTCCCATCGCTCGGTGTCGTGCGGGAGGAGGCTCGGCAGATTCTCGGAGAGCGGTGTCAGCGCCGCCTCGGCGAGCGAGGAGCAGAGATCGAGAAATGTCTGGGCGAGCCGCACGGAGTCCCGGGCCGGAATGGGCGGGTGAAACCCGGGCAGCAGGTCGGCGACATGCCCGGCCTCTGCGGAGATCGCCTTGCTCCACGAGGCGAGACGCTCCGATGGGGTGGCGACTTTGGGGAGTAGAGAATCGATGAATCCGAAGGGAGTGGCGATGCGCGGAGGGAAAATTCCGACGCCAGTCGTCTCGGCCAGCAGGGAGAGTTCATCGCGCAAACGGCGACCGGCTCCCGCCGTAGGCAGGAGGACGGCGAGCGTGCTCAGATCCCACGGCTGTCCGGCGGCTTGAGCGGCCAGCCAATCCGCCGCCTTTTTGACCAGCGGGCGGGATTCCGTGAGGAAGACGGGCGCAGGCATTCCGTGTCTAGGACCCGGAGGCCAGCGCGGCGCGGAGGGCCTCGACTTCCTTGGCCAGTTTGGCGGGTTCGTCCTGTTTCTGGCTCTCGACTTCCTTGGCGATGGCCGTCACCGTCTGCCTCATCTGCTCGATCGCCTTGCCCCGGAGCAGCGGAGCCATCACAGACCCCGGCGTGACGAGGTTGCGGTAGCAGATCAGGGATTCTTCCCCGTACGGCTCAATACGCAGGCAGCCTTCGCTATCCTTCGTCTGGGTGGCGCGGAGGAGCTTCCAGTCGATGCGGTAGACTCCGTCCTTCATGGTCAGGGAGTTACGGGCGGTGTAGTATTCGTCGGGGAGGATCGGGATGTCGACGCCGTAGTCCACCTCGGCCACGCAGGGGGTGACCTGCTTGGAGACCTCCGACTTCAGCAAATTGGGAATATATTTGGTGGCTCCCGGGTAATTGGTGAAAACCGCCGCCACCTCCTCGGGTTTGGCGGCGATCCGTCGGTAGACGCGGACGCGCGGCCATGGTTTCCCTGTAATATCCTCGGTGATAACGACTAACTTGCCGTCCTTCACCTGCTGGAGGTAGCTGTCCGAGAGTTCTTGCGCGATTTCTCCCGCCCGGAGGCTGGAGGTTGCGAGAACGAGTCCAGTGACGAGGATGCCCTGCCATCTTTGCCAAGCTGTCTTCATGCGGGGGAACGCAATACGGAATATCACAGAAATCAGCAAACAGGAAAGGAGATGTTTGACTCCCGGAAAATCAGCCGCTAGCGTCTCATGTCCCAAAAGAAAGGAAGGTGAAGATATGCCAGAAGTGACAGTCCGTAAAGGAGAGCCAATCGACCGCGCCCTGAAGCGCCTCAAGTCGAAGTTGGACTCCGAAGGCATTCTCGACGAAGTCCGTCGTCTGCGCGCGTTTGAAACGCCCACGCAGAAGTCGCGTCGCAAAGCGAAGAACAACGCGAAGCGCGCGAAGCTCAAGATTCGTTTCAACCTGAACCTTCCTTAAGCAATTTTTTGCCGAAGGTAATCATAGCCGGCTGCGGTTTCCTCGGAGAGGCCGCAGCCGATTTGTTTTTTAGTTCCGGCTGGGAGGTGCTCGCCTTCGGTCGGGAAGACTCCGTCCGGCGGCTTGCCGGGAAGCCATACGAGGTTCGTGCTCAGGATCTTGCGCGGGAATTTTTGCTTGATGCTCCCTGGCGCGGGGCCGATGCCCTGATCTATGCGGTCAGCACGCGGGGAGGGGATGCCGAGGCCTATCGCCTGGCCTACCTTGAGGGATTTCTCAACACCATCGCCGCTGCCAAGCCCCGGCGCTCGCTTTTCGTCAGCAGCACGTCGGTTTACGCCCAAAGGGACGGGGAATGGGTGACGGAAGAGAGTCCGGCTGATCCCTCGCGGGACACGGGGCTCATCCTCCGCGATGCCGAGGGCGTGGCCCTGGCCTCGGGTGGCTACGTAGTGAGGCTGGCGGGTCTTTACGGTCCGAATCGCTCGGTTTTGCTCAAGCGCTACCTCGCGAAGGAGGCCGCTCTCGATGGCGAGGGCAGCCGCTGGATCAACCAGATCCACCGGGATGACGCGGCGAAGGCGATTTTCCACCTCTTTGCGCACCGTTGCGCTCCCGGCATTTACAACGTCGCTGACGATCAGCCCGCCACCCAGCGTGAGGTTTACCAGTGGATCGCCGATTTCCTCGGTGGAGACCTGCCTGCACCAGCGCAGGGCGAGGCGATTCGCCGACGCGGGGCTAGCAACAAGCGGGTCTCCAATGCGAGGCTGAAGTCTGCCGGGTGGGCTCCCGCGTATCCCTCCTATCGCGACGCCCTGCCGGAACTGGTCCAGGCCGAGAGGCAGATTTGACGAAAAAACCCTTGGCGCACCCGGCTCCCTGCATAAAGTCTCCCCCGATGCTTCTCCGGAGTCTGGCCCTCATCGCAGTGATCGCCCTCGCCGCCACGGCGCAGGCGGGCCAGCTTTCCCGCACGAAGCTCGTCGCCGCCGCCGTTGAGAGCGCCAATGACAATATCGCCTCGGGTTGGTGCGGGCGTGGCATCTACTCGATCCTGAACAAATCCGGCCTCGGCGCCGGTCTCAAGCAGGGCAATGGCCAGGACTGGGAGAAAATCCTCGCCGACGCGGGGTGGAAGCCCGTCGCCTGCGTTTCGCCGTTCAAGGCTCCCCTCGGCAGCGTGCTGGTCTATCTGGGCGATGCCCGTATGGGTAAGCGCAATCGCGGCACGCCCGGCGGCTCCTACGGTCACGTGGAAATGGTGGCCCTCGCTCCCAGCGGTCAGCGCCTGTATGTTTCCGACTGCCCGCGCCCACTGCCCGGCGGCTCGGTTTTCGATAATTTCACCCGTCGCGCCTGGCTTCCGCCGGGCGGCTCCATTCTCGCCCCATTGCCGCCGGTCGACCAGCAGGTCGCCGTCGTCCTCGAGGAGCGCAAGCGCATGGCGCTCGCATTCTTCGAAAAACGCCAGCAGCTGACCGAGAACAAGACGACGTCCTCGGTGCAGGTGCAGTAGGGCGGTTACGTGTAGTGCAACTGCGCTGTCGCCCCGCAATCGGCTGAGGCTGTGACGCGCACCCAGTGGGCGGAAAATCCCTCCGGGAAGATGTGCGGGACATAACCTCCGGCTGGCACCTCGATGCGGACGTAGGATTTCCACGCTCCGCAGCCGAGGAAATCGACTTCGACGTTGAAGGTCACGGCCTCCGCGTGGTCGTGGGAAAGGTGAAGGACTTTTTTGTCAAAGCCGGTCATCAGGTAGGGATCGGAGGGTTCGTCCGCCTTGACGGCGTCTTCCCACCACGGACCGCCCCAGCCCTTGGGTTTGCCGAGATTCCAGAGATCATCCGTCCGGCCAAACCAGAGGCCGGACTGCGGCTCGGCGCACTGGAGGTTGCCGCCACCTTCGTGGCTGGTGTTGTCCGCGCCGATGATGAGCATGCCTTTCCAGGAGCAGAAGTCGCCATGCACCCAGAGGTGGGTCGAGATCGGGCGGATGCCCCACACACGGTTGCCATAGGCCCAGGGGGAGAGTTCGTAAAACATGCCGTGGTGGTCCATGAGCAGGCGTTCATGATCGACGGAACGAATGCGCGGCCACTCGGTCTGCCACTTGTGGTCCCAGCAGTGCGAGGCCTTAGGCAGGCGGTAGGTGCGCCAGGTCTTGTCGGCTCCGGTGAAGACCTTGAGAATGGCCGAGGCGCGATCCCAGCCCGTGGCAAAGACATTGCCGCCGTAGGGCCCGAGGCCGCCGAGACCCACGTAGGGCTTGCGCTCGATGACGGTCCATTTTTCTCCATCGTACTCCGCGAGCGTTCCCTCGCTCTGCTTCCCGAGGAAGTCGGGCTCGCTGTAGTCGTTGTTGACCACGACGAGGCGGTCGCCCTCGGTGTAGCAGTCCTTGTAGTGGCAGGAATATTCGCCGGGAGTGGAAAGCGCTGCCGTGAGGTCAAAGATGTGCTTCACCTCCAGGGTGTGGACGTTGAGTTCGAAAAGCTCGCCCTCCATGCCGAGCATGTAGACGAGATTCTCGGGATCAGTCAGGTGCGTGGCCGTGCCGCAGAGCCGGATGTCGATGAGCTCCCGCACGGTGCGCACGGTGTGCTGGGTGTCGATCAGGTGCGGGCCGATGATCAACTGGCTCGATGGGGTGTGAACGTAGCGGTTGGCGTACGTTCCGTCGACCGCCGCAGGGTGGACTGTCATGGAGAAATCGTCCTCGATCACGCGCAGTCCCGCGCCTGTGCCGGTATGGCGGCGGTGGGAGACGTAATTGAGCACATAAAGCTTGCCCAGCCATGGCATGAGACAGCCAATGCCGATCTCGCTGCGCGGCGGGCCGAAGTCCGCCACCTGGGCAAGCGAGGGAATGACGCCGGAAACACTGAAGGGAGGCTTGTTCATGTCGGCAGGATTCCCCCGAGGCCAGGGTTGCGCAACTGCCGGAAAATGTTCACAGTAACACGATGGCGGAACAAAAACGCCCCACCCTTTACGATGTGGCCCGGCTGGCGGGGGTTAGCCACATGACTGTCTCGCGTGTGGTGCGGGGAGGAATGCGGGTGTCGTCAGGAACGAAGGAGCGGGTGGAGGAGGCAATCGGAGCCCTCGGCTATCGGCCTGATCCGGCGCTCTCCGCTCTCGCCGCCTACCGGGAACGGCGTGGCCGCCGCCATGGCAGCGTGCTCGGGTATCTCCTGTGCGATACCGATGAGTACGGGCTGGCCGTGCTCGCCGGAGCGCGCGCGGAGGCAGAGCGGCTGGGCTACTCGATCGAGGCGCAAAATCTCCCGCGTCAGGCCGCAGGCAGGCGGCGTCTCGCTCGCATATGGTTTCATCGCGGGGTACAGGGCGTGCTGCTTGGAACCTCCCAGGCGCCCCAGGATTTGGAGGGCTGGGATTGGAGTTCCTTTGCTCCGGTCTCGCTGGGTGCTCTCGCCCATCACCCGGCGATGAATAGCGTGGCGATGGATTATTTTGACGGAGTGATGAAGGCGGCGAACTGGCTGGCAGAGCGCGAAGCGCGGCGGATCGGGTTTGCCGTGGACTCCGCGCTGGAGTCGCGCACGGGGCATCGCTGGCTTGGCGCATACACGTCGTCGCTGGCCGGTCGGGCTGGGATTCCTCCTTACGCCGGGAGCCTGGGTGATCAGGCTGCATTACGACGTTGGGTGCGTCGTCACCAGATTGACGGTGTACTGACCATTCACCTCGCTGTCTGGAAGGCGCTTCGCGACAGCATGCTTCGCTTTGCCTTTCTGAACGCCTACGAGTGTCCGCCGGGAGTGCCGCATATTGCCTCATCCCCGTCCGACATAGGCGGAGAGGGAGTGCGGCTCGTTCATCACCAGCTCCTCGCGGGAGAGCTCGGCTTGCCCGCGGAAAGCAAGACGCTCTCTTTACAGGGAAAGCTGGTGGTCTGATGGCTAGGCTGGCATCTCGCGCCACGAAAGCCGGGCAAAGTTTTGCGGGGAATGGCCGAAGCGTTTCTTGAAGAGACGCGAAAAGTGGTACTGGTCCTCATAGCCCAGCTCCAGGGCGGTCTGCTTGACGGACATCCTTTCGGCCACGAGCAACTCCACCGCCCGCATCATCTTTTTGTGTGTGAGATACTGGAAGGGGCTGGAGTGATTGAATTGCTGGAACAGTCGGCAGAGCTGGGCAGGGCGAAGGTTCAGCTCGGCGGAAACCTCCTCCGCGCTCCGCAGCCGGAGGAAATGCTCGTCGATGTACTCGCGGCAGCGGGTGAACTTTTCGCTGCTCGATGTGCTCAGCGGCGTCGGTGAACGCACCGCATCAGCCGCCTTGAGGATGAGGATGCGGAGATAGGAGGCGCAGATCCTGGCGGCGGCCTCAGTATGAGCTGCTCCCTCTTTCAGGATCTGCTCGAAAAGGTGGCTGTAACTTTCGATTTCCAGGATCTGGACGATGCGCCCGGGCGAAAGGCCGCCCTGCTCCAGGACCTCCGAGGCTTCGGCGCCGAAGAAATCGACGAAATATTTCAACAAAGGCTCTCGCGCATCGCTACGCATTTCGTAGGCAATTCCGGGGCCGTAACTAAAGAGCATGCCGGGGCCAAGGCGATAAGAATGTCCATTAACGATGAGTTCTCCCGCGCCTCGGACGATGAACTCCACCGCATGGCAGGGAAACGTGCTGCGCTGGATGCGGTAATCCTCGCGGCACGCCTCCCGCCCCGCGCAGGCTACAGCGAGTTCGCGCTGCCTGCGTACTTCCTGATGAAGCGTGACGTAGCGCGAGGCGGCGACCTGCTGGGAGGTGGGGGGGAGGCGGGGCATAGATTGATATATGGAAAGAATATCCATCGAAAGATCAAGGATGTCCATGGGGCTTTTGCCTGTCGCGTGGCAAGGTGCCGCCATGACGAGCATAGGCATCGACCCCGCATTGGTACCCTGCCGGGTTCTCCCCTCCGGTGCGAAGATACCCGCCATCGGACTGGGGACATTTGGTTCCGACCAGGTTTCGGGCGAGGACATCGCGCGGGCGGTCCTCGGCGCGGCCGAGGTTGGCTACCGGCATTTTGACTGCGCCTCGGTCTACGGGAATGAGGCCCTGATCGGCGAGTCGCTCCAGGCCATTCAACGCTCCGGCATTCGCCGGGAAGAGCTGTGGGTCACCTCCAAGCTCTGGAACGACAAGCACGCTGAGGAGGATGTGATTCCATCCTGCCGCCAGTCGTTGCGTGATCTGCAGCTCGACTACTTGGACCTATATCTCGTCCACTGGCCTTTCCCGAATTTTCACCCTCCCGGCTGCGATGGAGATTATCATAGCCCCGACGCTAAGCCCTACATTCATGAAGACTTCATGCGGACATGGCGGCAGATGGAGAAGCTCGTGGACCTGGGGCTCGTCCGCCACATCGGGACGTCGAACATGACGATCCCCAAGCTGCGCCTCGTGCTCCGCGATGCGCGCATCAAGCCCGTCTGCAATGAGATGGAGATGCATCCCCACTTTCAGCAGCCCGGGCTCTTCGATTTTGTCGTGCGGAGCGGCATCATACCCATCGGCTACAGCCCGATCGGGTCTCCCGCCCGCCCGGAACGCGACCGCACGCAGCAGGATACGGTCGATGTTGAGGACCCCGTGATCGTGCGCATCGCGCGCCGCCTGGGCGTTCATCCGGCTGTCGTCTGTGTGAAATGGGCCGTCCAGCGCGGGCAGATCCCGATCCCGTTCTCCACCCGCAACTACCTCGCCAATCTCCAGGGCGTCGTCGGCGAGCCGCTGACGGAGGAGGAAATGCGCGACATTGCGGCCATCGATAAAAACTGCCGGCTGATCAAGGGCCAGGTCTTCCTCTGGAAGGAAAACCAGTCGTGGGAGGACCTCTGGGACCTGGACGGAGAGATCACGCCAGCCTGACGAAAATCACCCCTATGAGTACCATACCGCAATCCATGACGGGCGTCGTGCTGCCCGGAAACAGCACGGTCGAGTTTCGCGAATTTCCTGTTCCCACGCCCGGTCCCGGGCAGGTGCTGGTCAGGATGAAGGCCAGCTCGATCTGTGGCAGCGACATTCGCGCCATCTACCGGGCGCACCTCGGCAAGGGGCCGGAAGGCTACCAGCCCGGCACCGTGGCAGGGCATGAACCCTGCGGTCAGATCGTCCAGACCGGTCCCGGCTGCCGCGAGTTCAAGGCCGGAGACCGTGTCATCATCTACCATATTAGCGGATGCGGGTGCTGCGATGATTGCAAATCGGGCTACATGATTTCCTGCCACAATGAGGCGCGCGCCGCCTATGGGTGGCAGCGCAATGGCGGTCATGCCCCGTATCTCCTCGCGGAGGAAAACAACTGCGTTCACCA
>ERZ778023.552-NODE-552-length-79743-cov-54.362865_pt1 | contig 79743 bp, 77 predicted proteins | sample MGYA00375753_ERZ778023 | MGnify/ENA primary metagenome ERZ778023 (study PRJEB29350, sample SAMN05389822) | bioreactor metagenome | isolation source: Ammonium sulfate bioreactor | place: South Africa: University of Cape Town | collected 2014-04-04 ... | reverse complement strand
ACACACACACACACATTCGCATAGTTTTCTTTCTATCCGTACCTATCATTAGGGGTGTAACTGATTGTTTTCGTTTGAAAGAAGAACAACAGGTGACCATTCGTACACTATGATCATTATATGTAAACATCGAGAAAAATATCGAATCCTTAAAAGATAGGAGAAAAACGAAATTCGACTGATATTGAAATAAATGTTTTGAAAGAATTGTTTTTATCAACATTGATGATAACCTTTAACCGTCGTCGATAGGCAATGGTCGAGACAAGATTGTCCGGTCGATGTGTAAAAATTTTCTTCTTCTTCTTCTTTCTCTTCGTATTATTATTTTTTCTTGTTTAATACATTTCAATTCATACACAAAGAGACGACGAAGAAAGAAGAAATGAAAGTACAATTTACGCTGTTGACAACGAACTTGTTCTCTCATAAGCGTTCTTTTGTTTCCTCTGACCCTGCAGAGAAGAAGTCTGACCATCCATCATCATTATTCTCACATTGAATTCAGTTCGTCGAAGCCCACGACTTGTTCTTTCAGTGACTAACATCATCATTGTCCATCTTATGGGTCTTTTTTTCTCTTATTCGCTTACTCTCCATTTCTCTTTTTTCTCTCTATTGTCGTTGCCGTCGTCTTCTCGGCTCGTTTGACTCTTCGATTCTGAAATTTCATAGGACGATGTGCTGTCGATAGTAAGTATATAGGCAAGAGAGCAACAAGCAGTGCAATGTATATGCATGTGTGTATGCAAGCGAGAGAGAATTTCAAACTCTTTCTCTTCTTCGCTCGTGAAAAGGAGAAAGAGAAAAAAGAAAGACGAAGAAGAAGAAGAAGAAGAAGAAGAGGAGAAAAAGAAAGAGAGAGAAAGAGAAAGATAGATTTCGTTCTTCTCCATCCATCCCGCTCACTTGTTCGCACGAATGTACACATATACCGAAGCGTACGGTGCACATGCTATATACACATAGATTCAGTCGCCACAATAATTGATTTGTACTATATACTATCGATATCATGGCCACCTATATACTTTTGGATCCCAATGAAATTGTTCAACAACAACAAGCGATGGCAGCCGTTGCAGCTGCTGCAGCTACTAACAATACAAATCATAGTACGACTACTTTGATTACTAATACTCTTCCTAACTCGACAATTCCAAATAAAAGTTCATCGAATGATGTAAGTCATAGTTGTCTGTCTGTTTTGTTTTTCTCTTACTATTCAATTTTGATAACTAGTCATCGATATTTTCTTCTTCGTTTTTTTCTTGTTGCTTATTATTTACTGACCGATTGAAATGACTTTTATCTCCACCGTATGTGTATGCATACACTCATCATATGTCTATTTGGCTAACCTTCATGTAGTGATATGTACAAAACATACATTGTGATTGAACCTTTTCATTCTTTGTTTTACTTTAATCCATCATGATGATCATCACTGTCATCGCTTTTTTTTGGGCCGTTTGTTTATACGGATTGAAATTTCACTATGACTAGTAGTGATTCAAATGGTCAAAGTGATTTCTTTTCTTTTTTTTTTTCTCTCCTTCGTTTATACTAGAACTTTATTTTGTGAAGGTCAATTATCAAACGAGACAATTTGAATATAAAATCAGAGTGGAAATAAGAAGCAAAAGACTTCGATCGTATAATTAAATGAATACAAGAAAAAGAGAGCGAGAGAACAGCAGACAGAAAAAGAAAAAAAATAACTATTCGTTGTTATTGACGATTGATCGGTAGTGTTGTAGAACTAGAGAGAGAGAAAAATCTCGATTCAGTTATTGTCGTCTCTTTCCTCCCTAATTAAACATAAAATGATAATGCCCTAAAGCGTCAGTAGAATGACATTTATTTTTTTTACACTTGTTCAGTCGTATTATACTGCTGGTGCCAGAATAGCATATAAAAGTTGACGATTTTCTTCGCTTGCACTTTCACTCACTCACTCTTCTCCTCTTTCCCTCTCATTTTACATATGTTGATCAGCATCGTTGTCGTCGTTGTCGTCGTCATTGTTGATAATGACGACAAGGTTCATTAGATCGACAATGCAGCAGATTGATTGTCGGCAAACGAATAAAAAAAGAAAGAAAAGAAATTGAAATGAATAGTCTCTTGTGATACCTTGTATGTATACACATATGTTAAGTAACACAACGAAGAAGAAGAAGAAGATGAGGATGATGATGATCAAAAGACACCTACATGTGAGATCCGTAAATCCTCAAGTAAATAGCGCGTATGTGTGTAGGAGCAATCATCCATTCTTTTCTTTTCTTTTCATTTTTTTTAATATTACGTATTTCCTTCTTAAGATGGTAACACGAACAAAGAAGATCTTCGTCGGTGGACTATCAGCTAATACAACAGTTGAAGATGTGAAGAAGTACTTTGAACAATACGGAAAAGTAACTGAAAATGCATTTAAAGAACAAAAAAACAAAATTAAATCTTCAATATTTTCTTCTTTTTCCTCAGGTAGAAGATGCAATGTTAATGATTGATAAACAAACGGCACGTCATCGAGGTAGGAGTGATTATTCTTGACATGTTTCTTCTCTATTGACGTATTTCCTCTTTTGAATCTTCTCTTATCAGGCTTTGGTTTTGTCACTTGGGAATCTGAAGATGTTGTTGATAAAGTATGTGCCATTCATTTTCATGAAATCAACAATAAAATGGTAAATATTTAATTGAATCAATAGAAGAAAAAAAAAGAAAATCACTATCGAATATTTTCTAGGTGGAATGCAAAAAAGCTCAACCGAAAGAAGTTATGTATGCTCAACAAATGGCTAAAGGCAAAGCAGCACTACAACGCGGCGCTTATGGTGATCTACTCAGTAAATAAATCGTTGATTCAATGACAAAATTCTTGATAGGACTTGTTTTTGTTTTGCTAGGCGCTTATGTCTACGGACTTAATCGAAGTATGCCAACGACATATGCTGCGCCGATCTATCCATTTTCACCTGGTATGTTATTCGTTGGATTTTCCATATAAACACTCAGTTTTTTCAGTTCTATCAACGAGTTAAATGTAAATTTCATGATATTTCGTATGTGTTACTATCTATTTCGTAGGATAGGATAGCGTATATACATATATATTACATCAAAATAATCGTAGCTCATAATCTGTTAGGTACATACGTATGCATATAGATTCTCTCTTAGTTGAGAGTAGTTTTTATATACGTGTGGTTGTTTATCATCTTATTTTTGTAGGTAAAATATGTTGATATTTGAAAATCTTTGTTTTTTCTTTTTTGCATTAATTTGTTTTGTCAATTCTATGTCTGTTAGTAGTCGATCAGGTATCTGTTTCGTCTTATTATCCATCGCAACAACACGGGCCATCGATGGCAAATCAGCGTCAGCTTATTTGTTTAGGTTAAACGAGTTTTCCTTTTGAAAGAAAAGCATGCAGATATATATATGTAGTAAATTTTTCCTTCTGGCCCGCGTGTCAATATTATTTTTTCCTGATCTTCTCTTTGATCCCTTACAGCTACGATCAATTTAATCATCGAGCTCTAGTTAGTCTTCCTGTTTCACTGGAAACAAAACTTCTCTCTCTTGATGTGTTTATTTTAATTGTAGGGAAATTTAATAAATAAATTATATTTTTTGTGTTCTCTCTTGATTAGGTTTACCGTCAGCACAAATAAGCTATATTCCAGCTGCTGTTGGACTTCAAACGCCGACGTTAACACCGGCGGGTGAACAACGTTATTTCGAATATCCATTAACTCCCCAACCGATGCCAGCCGGTGCTGCTGGTGCACTTCATCGAGATTCTTTACTACAACGAAGTAGGATTCATTGGTCTTTCGTTTCGATTTCATTGTCATCGAATTTCAGGCGGGAATGGACTTGATTTCTTTCAAGCAGATCATCTAACTGCACAATATTTACAACCGACAAGTCCAACACCAGGATTGCCTATAGCTGTAAGAAGATGAATGTTGTTTTTGGTTTTTCGTTTCAAATCGATTGTATTTTATAGACATCGCTATTGACATCACCCTATGCCAACGGATTTCATGGTCATTAAAATGTTCTTTCTTTTCTTTTCTCTTTTCTTTTTCAATCGGTAATAAACATTATAAAAAATATAATTCTTCAATTGATTTTTATCATGTGAAATTGTTCGATTATTTAGACATCAACAAGTCGACTGTACATTGTTCTTTTTTTTTCTTTTCTCTTCTTTTCTTTTTTTGTTTCATTCATTCATTCATGCATGCCTGCTATTCTTTAATCCCACCGTTTTCGTGATCATCAATTTTCACCTTCAATGTCCAGTTTTTCGTAAATATATATATATATGCATACATGTTTCTTGGATCTCTTCGCTCTCCACATGTATTATCATCTGATTACAGTGCAAAGCCCTGTTTAAATTCGTATCCTCCAAACAAGAAGAAAAAAAACTGACCTTTATTCAATCATGAAAGTATCATCGAATTGTGTCCATTGTCATTTTCAATGTGTTCGTTTTCGTTTTTTTTTGCGACATTCCTTTGTGTGTCATTTGTCTTCCTTTTTGTTTATGTCACACTGCTTTTGAAAAAAACAAATTCTATATATATATATAATACATATAAACTCTACTATCACATATTATTTTTATCTGTTTGTTGCCTTTTGTTTCTCTATCTTCATCGTTTTTCTCTTTTCATTCATTCACAAACATTTTTGTCGGCGACATGCACGTTCCTTGTTGTTTGTTTTGGACCTTTGATTCTTCTCTTGTATGTGCTGACCGTGCGCTTTCTCGGAGCACGAGTGTTTGTTTGTTTGGCTGGTTTTTTTTCTATATTTCTTTTTTTTTGTGTGTGTGTTCCTTTTTTTCCAAGATAAATAAGAAAGAAGAAAATAAATTAGAACGATCGATCTACAATTGTGAGACTAGAGTTTCTCTCTCTCTCTCTGCCAATGTCAGACTGTGTGTATACGTAGAAAACAGAAATCAGCATAGACTAGCAAAAGGTAGAGTTCGTAAATATTGTTTTTTTTCTTTTCTCAATTAATTAGAGCTAAACTACACGAGATTCGTTCGTTCTTTTTGTTTTATGATAATCCGACAAGTATTTCTTGATGTAATTCGTTTGTTTTTCCTTTGCGCACATTTATGCTGATGAATTTTGTTTGTTTGTTTTCTCTCAACCGGTTTTTGTCCTTCAGTCGAAATATTGAATTATCTGCAAATAGTGTGTGATCGCTCCGCTCCTTCGGCTTGATTTTCTTGTCGCGTTTTGCCGTTGTCATTTTTTTCTCTACGTTTTCAAGAATAAACAAGATCTCTGCGTAATGAAGCAGAATTCAACGACATTCGAATTTTGTTTAAGTCTTATCAAATTTTTATGATTTATCAATATCATAAAATCAAACGAATTATACGAAAGTGAAAAACATTGAGATTATGTCAACGAAATTAACACTTTTCTTTATCAGTCAATTTATGATTTATTTGATTATCAAAAAATAAAAAATTACTGTCGTAAAAAAATCATTCAAAATCAAAAAAAAGAAATTTCTATTGCACCGAAAATAAATCACGGGATTTGTATTGTAGGTTGACCATTATCAAGAAGACTGCTTTCATTCGTTTTACGTAAATAAACACATAAGAACATCATAATTGTCAACATAATCAAAGTAGCAATAACGAAAGACGTAGCTAGAATTATACCTCCACTATTATCAGCTAGAAAACAAAACAGAAGAATTCGATTCGATTATTTTTGTTTGGTTTTTTGTTTACGTGTGGCTGGAGCAGGTGGAAGTCGTCGTCGACATTCAACTTCGGGATCACCGGGAAATGTCGATTGATAGATGTTTGTGAATGTTTCGAACGGACATCGGTCACTTGAACAACCGGGTAAAACCTGGTCATAGGCCGTTTCAGCGCCAGTTGCATTCAAATAACTAACTTGAACAAAATATTTTGAATCTAAGAAAAATTGTGCTGTTTTTTTCTTCTTCGCCTCGATTTAATTCTCAATTTACCTTTTTGTACAAGATCGATAAACAAGGCTGATGCGTACTAAACGATGATCTATGAAATCAAATAGCTTTTTGTTGATAGAGTTGTTTACTTGTGGTTGATGAGGATAGTTTATTTGAAGAAATGCCAAAACAGCACTGACTGTTGTATCATGCTAAAATGATATTCGATGTGTTTGTTTTCAAAAATCGATGAAATTTAAACTTACAGCTGAATATACTTTCACTTTTTTAAATGCTTTATTTGTAACTGCAGCATTCATATTTTGCCAAATGTCTAATACTGATGGACCTGAGCAAAGAGATTCGCTTTAGAAATGAATCACGAAAAAAAGAATATAGAAACAAACCTCCACGAAGACGTTGAGTGATATTATTCGAAAAAAGAAAATGAAATCCACGTTCGTTGATATCAGATAAATTTTGTCGAACTGCTGGATCATTTGCCCATTCTGGAAGTCGATTGTAAATGCTCTACAAACATAATCGAAATAAATACGTTCGAAATCCATCAATCTTACTTCGACATATATCGTATCTGCAACATCCCAAGCATTATAAATAGTGATATTTGTTAGATTAGTCCATTTTTGAAGTTTATCAAAGAATGGCTATACGAATCAATTTAATATATACAGAAAGACAAAAGGAATCAGTGGATTTTGTATACTTGATAGTATGCATTGAGTTTTTGCACTTCGTCACTTCGATCGATTTCATCTTCGACTTGATCATATCTTGGGCAGTCACTTTGACCGAGTAACTTGAAAAAAAAACAACAACAACAAAATGACATTCGTTGATACTTTTTTGCTTTCGAGAAAATCCTACGAAATCTATATTAATCGGAACAGTATGAATCGGAATGGGTTGAATTGGAACTGTGCCAGCCGGCGGATCCGAAACTGGATAAAGTCCAACCAAATTCGATTGAGCTGACATTAATGTTCGATCAACATCCGTCGAACGTACGACAATTTCACTACGAGTATAATTCGGACTTAATAAACTATTATAACGTCTACGAATGACTCCACCAAGATGATGCTGTTGTTCGATACCACGTGCTGTCAATTGTCCGAAACTAAATCCAAATTTTAGATCAATAAAAACATGAAATCATCTCTACCCATTCGGCCAATCACTCTCTTTCGTTGGATCGGTTGGAAATGTGCCGACGGGCGTTCGATCTCCGTGTCTAAATAGCTGAAAACAATTGTTTTTGAATACATTCGAACTGATTTCTATTGTCTATCGAAACATACAACATGTCCAGCAATGAGTGTTTGATCTTGTGCATTGATTTGTTGAAAACAATTGGCAACAATAAATACCAACAGACAATCTCTTAGATTTCCCATTATCAAACTCGAAAGATTCTACAATGAAAATTCTCTTTGAAAACAAAATCAAATTCTTTTGTACAGAGAAGACGAAAAAAAACCAGAATGCATTGATTTCTATACAATCTACAGGTTAAAATATTGCGAGATAAAAGAAGAAAAAAACATGTATATAGATTTGTTCATTTTCTGCAGTGACTAGATTCGATTTTAATTATTGCGCAATTCATTGAATATTGCCAAGGGAAAATGTTTGATGTGCGTGTGCCATTGTGATGAGATTTGAAAGAATTTCACATTGCTCCATTCTTGTCCATCGACATTGACTAAATCGAAATGAACGAATGAATGAATGAATGTTGTCGAATGAAAATTTGAATTTACCTTTAAGTTCGACATTGTGCGATTTCGATGTACATACAAGTCGATTAATACCGGTTATAACATGCGGTTCGATCGTCTTTGCATTCGAAATATCTTTGTATTTTTTACCGAATTTCATGACTAAACGAAATATTCATGCAGAATTTTAAAATATTCCTTAGTAACAAAGAAAGTTTTCAGAAAAAAAAATGTTCTTCTTCTCTTCTGTTTGTCTACTTATTTACTATTTCGTTCAAATTAATTGTCAAGGCTCGAACAATGGCCCTTCAACTTACACAGTCAAATGTGAATCTTTAACCAAGGCAAAAGATTTCGTTTATGATCCAACAAATATTTCTCTACCTGAACGACATAAACGATTCGTTCTTTTTCCTGAATTTGTTAATTTTAGAGATAATTGGAATTATATCAATGCACCACCAATATTTAACTATTGGTTGGCTAATTTCTATCAAAAAGTACTTAGTAATGAAACGCTTGTTTACTATATTGAACATATTATCAAACAAATCAATGAAGTTCTCGATACAGATATTGTCATAACACAAGCCATCGATCCTCCTGACGCTAATTTTCAATTTTCTCTTTTCGATTATACGATATGTCCAGATAAGGATGCAAATGCAACAACAGATGGAGTACTCAGCTTTGACAAACTCGATGTTTACACACCTGAAGTGGTTCGTAAAAGTCGTTATCGAGCTCATGGTGGCATCCATTTACTGCCAGATAATCGATCACGGTCGATAATTAAACTAAATATGCAACATACATTTCTTCTCGCCGATGATTTTGTCTACGATCCAATTACTTATACATGTATAAGTGACGAGGTTAATATTTGTGATATTGATCTTTATTATGTTCTACTACATGAAACACTTCATGGATTTGGAATCGAAGTAATGAATACTACTGAATACATTTGTCTAATGTTCTTTTTTCAGCATACATCGAATCCTGAAGTTCCAAAACCTAATGAAAACATGAAGTCAGTCATGCTTAATACATATACTCGGATTCTTTGTCATGATGATATACGAGCTTTACGATACATTTATAACCAAACATATACACGTGATAATGCGCAATATGATGATACATGTCGTCGAGATTTTCCGCCAGATTTTTGGCAAAAACTTATGAAATTAATAACAAAATGGTTGAGTATCTGTAGTTTAATCCTTCTTGTCGTTAGTTCTGTTACATTTATCCTTACAATTATTTATCTTTTACTACGAAAATTTATTCCTAAACGTCAATCATCACCAAAGACTTCCGCGAAAAAAACAAATAAACCTCATGGATATTTATGGCATCAAGATACGATCTAAAAACAAAACCGAAAAGAGATCTTCAACATACTTTTTTGTTTCTTCTCTCTTGTCACATATGTCATTGTTAATGGTGAAGCTAATTTTCCATCAAAATTGATTATTGCTTGTCTTGTTATTGTCAATAAACGTATATTAGATTTTAAGGATGATTTTATTGTTCGAAATGCATCTTTTTTCTCTTTGGGATTGTCGATAATTGTCCAATAATCAACTGTAATATCCAATGGAGATGATGATTCATCGGAATGAGTTGTTTTCATGAGACTATTGGTGAATTTCGATGGAGGTGATGAGGCAACATTCGGTTGACATGGTTCATCATCGGATGAATCTTTTGAATCACGTTGAGGATTCGGTGTTAATGATAAAGATAAAGATTTCGATAGGAGAATATTATCATCAATAGTTGATGTTTGAGCATCGTTTGTTGCAGATGATAGCGTACCGAGACGAACATACTACAAGAAGCAAAAGGAAATTTACTCGAAAACATAAACGACAGAATGAATTTACAGAAAAAAATGGAAGAAATGTTGGTGATGAATCTTCTTCAGGTCTAGAAAAGATCGAAATTGAATTTGTTTAATTCAAACAAATGATGAGATACATACAATCGACCTTTTCGATTTAACATAACCTCTCCAACGGGTAACGAAAGAGTACGTTGCGATGTTTTGAGATATCTCGTGATTTTTTGTGATAAATCCTTAATATCTAAAAATCAATCGAAAATGCCTGTTTTGTTTTCTTCTGCATTGAAATTATTCAATAGTCTACCGATGTTTTCATTCGATGAATCGATTCCTCCGAATAAAACTTCATATTGAGAATCTAGACTCGATAAAAATTTAGCCAAATAAGAAAATGCTGAAACGAAGACAACTATCGAATCGAATGATTAGTTATTTTTTTTGTTTACTTAATGGAATAAAATAGAATCGAAAATAGTTCATATATTCATGCGGTTTCGAGGCTAAACATTCGACATAAGATTGTAGAAATGAATTTGCAAATGCGTCATTTCCAAGTAGAACGAGACGAATGATTGAGATTTGTTTTGATTGACTTGTACTAAATACAAACAAGTTCGTTCGTTTTGCTTTCGAATGATAATTTTCTCTTCGAACCTTTTCTGTATTCGTTGAATGAGATTATTTAAGACTGCTTTCGCATCATTCAAAGTCGAAACAAGTAGAACTGAGTGATTGTATTCTTTAAATTTCGATACTGTTAACTGAAAACAAACAAGAACTTAGTTCGTTTGGCTTTGTTTCATTTCAAGATTTACATGTGGTTGATTGATTTCTGTAAATAGGAAAATAAGTGTCTCGGGAAGACGATCATTTTGATAAAGCTCATCGAGTTGTTTGACAATACTATCACGATTTGTCTGAAATTCAATAAACAAAAGAATTCTGTTTGCCGAGAAAATCAAACTAAATCAACAAACAATAGTTGATATTGGAAGAGAACGAGTTGGTTTGTCTATCAAAAGCTCATTTCCGACATCCGATGACTCTGAATCCTATTTATCGAAAAAATAAATCATTACTAGAAATCAATGTTTTGCACGTACCAATGGACTTTCATTACTATCGAATGGATTTGTTGACATTTTCGGTGTATGATGATCATCTTCCGACTAGAGAAAATCAAAGACAAACGATATCATTCATTCATTGACACGAAAGAAATCTTTTACAAATTTTAATGTTTGTAAATGTTCGACAGGCGTAAAACCTGGCTTAGGCACTGATTCGATACTCCATTGATCGACTGGGATTGTACTATCGCTTATATCTGATGGTGGATCTTCTTCAAAATCTGAATGTCGATCGAAAAGAAATGCTTGATGTTGCGGTGAACTAGTCGTTGGATTTGTTGATAGGATTTGATTTGTTGTTGTATGATGTGTTGGATTCGATTGATGAGCTTTTCGTTTGAAAATTTTTATTAATTTATTTCGAATAATATTCGGATTGAATTTTTGTTGTTTATTTTTTAAATTCATTTCGAAATCGCTATCTTCTAATTCCGAATTCAATTCTTCTTCTTCAACATATTCATCATCTTCATTGAATGATTTATCTAGATTGAATCAATCGACTATTTTCTGTGTGTGAAATCAACCAATAATCTATTTACCAAGATCAATGGTTCGTTGCCGATGATGTGGTGATTTGCCAGATTTGTTATGTGACGCCATTCGAGGATTGTTATCTGTTTGAGTGGTACTTGACAATGAAACAATAGATACATATCCGATAGATCGTTTTTGCATGTCATCAAGAGTTCCAACAGAATTCTCTTCATGAATCGTCGAACGAACATTTGGTTTGACTTTATCATTGGTATTTAGATATAGATGTAAGTCCAAATTCTGTGGGCGTTGAATGACCTACATTGGAAAAAATGCAGAACAACAAAAGTAAATATATGGTGTGCTTTTATCAATTCATTTCATGTCAGTTTCAATTAGAGAGAAGACGAAAGAGAACGTCAATCTCATGGGATCGTTGCATTGAGTGTGAAAAATAATTTCACAATCGGAGAAGAACAAAAAAGAAAAAGAAAACAAAATACAAACGAGACTCGACTAGAAAATTTCATTAATATTTCCGATTCGACTTGTCAGTAATTATTATTAGATAGTTTATTTAAATGAAGTTGTCTTTTTTTTTCTTACTTGATTAAGATCGATTTCACCGCGTGCTAAAGTTTTAAAGCCAATCATCGGACGATTTTTTCGTCGTTGAACATAGACTTGAATTTTATTGATATCTCGTTTAAAATAATGAGGATACTGAAAAGTGAAGATTATTTTGAATTATTTTAAAACAAAAACTAGATGTACAGTGATTAGATATTGTAGATCGACAGATGCATCGAGAGTTCCATCAGGTTGAAGTGGAATTTCACAGCAACGAAATGTTCGTTTATTACTCTAATTGAAAACGGAAGAGAAACATATTTTTATTTTTGTGAAAATCAATATTTACTTGGATCTTAACAGCGATAAGAATAGCATTCGAATCTCCACCATCAATGGATCGATTCAAAACCACACGAATAATACTGAATTTACACAGTCTAAACATTGTTTTAATTCCTCATTCGAATTAGTATTCAAAACAAAATAATAAAAATCAAATTGCACCTCGGTATACATGTCGAACTATTATCAATTTCTAATTGTGCATATGCCATCAATGTTGTTGCTGTTTTTGTTGATGACATAGCACGTATATTTTTTTCTGCCATCAAATATCTATGTCTTAATACTAACAAGCATGATTATGATATTCTGTAGTAGTAGTTGTTGTTGTTGTTATTGTTATTATTTTCCTCTGTTACGTCTGAGAATGATAAGAAGAAGAAACGATAAAACTCATGATGCAGCCAGAAATCTTTTTTTATTGCTTGACTGAAAAGCGCTACAATCGCCGAGACGTGCGCTGTCTGTCATAGCGTTTTGCTTTTCAATTGGTTGAAAAAATAAACATATTTTCTCATCTATTACAGAACAGAACAGAACAGAACAGAACGTTTTCATTGAGATAGACATATAATAGAAAAAGAAGGAAAGACTTTTGTATTTCTCATCAATGGTTCAATGGAGTGATTCGTTTTGGGGCGAAGGAAATCGAGGCTTCGAAGTTTTATTTAGCAATATTAAAAATGGTGCAATTGCAATCGAAGAATTACAAAGATTTCTCGCCGAAAGGTATGTTAATGAGTAAACTAACTAAATACCTTGAATACAAAGAAGAAGAAAAACAACAAATTACAAAACATTTGTATGTATTTAGTCTGCAATGTGAAGCCGCATATTCAAGAAATTTATCACGTCTACAAACGCAATTTGTAAAAATTCCGAATTTGGGCACATTTACTCCGATATGGATTCTCATTCGAGATTTATTAGATAAAGTGTCGTCAACACATTCATCAGCTATCAAACTCTATCAAGATTTACTTCGTGATATTCATAATTATCAAGAACATTATCAGAAAAAAGTCAAAGCACAAATACAAAAAGATGGAGATATCAATCGAACAGATGAATTAATACCTCAATTGAACAATGCTCTTATGATAGTAAATAAATCAAAAGAACAGTATCATTCATTTATTCTCGAATGTGAACGAATAAAACGTAATAGTTCACATTCATCGAATACATCTTCATCAGTATCATTAGCTCAAGAAAATACTTCAACAAGTCTTGCTCAATCAGCAATCAGTTCATTGGCATCTAAACATCTCGATCGTTGGGAACGAAAATGTCGACAAGCACAAGATGAGTACAAGCTAACTCTCGAAAAATACAATACGATTAGAAATGACTTTGAAAAACGTTTTTCCGATGGTAGAATCAATATTTGTTGTTGTTCTTCGAATAATTCTGTTAAAATTTTAGCTGCATCGAAATTTCAAGCATTTGAAATCGACCATGTGGAGCGAATGCTTGCTCTCTCGTTGAGTTATGCTGATATACTTCAACGAAATAACGAACAAATTCGTGTAGCCGAACATGAATTTACTGAAAAAGTGAAGTCATTAACTGGAAACGATATTTTAGACGCATTTGTCGAGCAGAAAAAAACAGGAACTGAGCGGCCAAGTAATTAATTCTCAAAGAAAAATCACATTTGATAACGTTCAAATGTGAACTTCTATTTCAATTTCAAAGGCATTCTGCAATTCGAAGAAGTCGATCATAATAAACCGACCGATGTTGTCATGCCGTCGAATTCAAACGATATGACTTTATTAAATCTTGACGATCCCGGTGTGCCAAATTTCGAAGCTAATTTCTCGGTTCCATCGACAGCTAACAAGCAAATGGATACTCCTCGTAGTAAGTCAAACATAAATGTTTTCTTTTTCTTCACAATCAATAAATCATGCCGAATAATAAAGGTCGTCATCATCATCATTTTTTCTTTCATGGTTTGTAAAAAAAGAGAGAAGACACTAAAAGGATTACTAACTAATTGCTTGGTTAACTGAATACGTTGGAGAGATTTGTTTTTCTTTTGCTCGACTATTGACTAATCAACTCGAAGAATCGATCGATCCGTTTAGGCACACATTCACCAGCGACTGATTCAACAATGCCACCGCCGCCGTTGATGAACACAGCATCACTATCGACTCCGACTCAATCGACAATTCGTTCACCAGATAATAATAATGAACAAACGAATAATCCGTTTATTATGGTCAAAAAATCGAGACTTCCAAGTAGATCAAGCAAAACAATTTGTTTCTTTTCTAATCTTTGATTTTTCTTTAGACATATTTGGACAACGTCGTAAGAGAGATAAATCTTTGGATCAAAAACCGTCGACTAGTAATAATAAATCAAGTAAAATATCGAAATTTTCTCGTTCAATTACAAAAACGAACGAAACAAATGCAACAACGCCTGATCTCAACGATTTCACGACCATCACTGATAATCCGGATTCATTCGTGTCTCGTCAATCGAATCGTAATTTTAAACAATTCTCTGAAATATCAATCGACAGACTTTCTTCTAGATACACCTGTTCATTCGAGTTCATCGATGTCGAATGACGATGCTCGACAAAATCGTCATACATTTACATCATCGAAATCACAAAGTTCAAGTGATTCGAGCGACGACAACGATGACGATGATTGTATGATGACAAAAATAACATTCAAGATCAATGAACCAGGCATACAGGTTCCGTCTAATGACGATGACGATGGTGCGAGAATTATGGAAATAATGCGTGGTTTAAATCATGGATTGAATTCTCGTGCATCGAATAGTACCAATCAAGATATGAATAAATCATCATCTACTGGATTAATTAATAACCGAAGTCTACCGCCACCACCTCCTGCTGTTGCACGTTCGACTACGTACGTTGCCAAATCCTTATTAATCTTCATTTTTTCTCTCTCTCGAATCGATCTGGTTTTAGAACCAATCCAAGTCACAGTGCAACCGATCTCTTCGACGCTGCAAATATGTTCCCGCCACAGGATCAATTTGCTCAGTTTTCTTCAAACAACACAACCACAACAACAACAACAGGCAATCAGGATGCTTCATTCTTTCCGTTTCAACCGTTCTCAGACGGTACACAACAAAGTTCTCTTCATCTATCTGCCAATAAATTCACGGCGTCATCATCATCGAATGACGATGACACGGAAGTCGCCAATTCGTTTCATAAAGGCATTTCATTTCCGGTGTTACAAGTACCACGTGCATTTCAAACTTTAGTAGGCGACTAATGAATTTCTTTTCGAGCTCACTTTCGTATTCATTTGAATTTCAGCGTGCACAATCATCAAGAACGAATACGATGAGTCCGTCGGTTGTATCAATGAATCAAAATTTTAATAATAGTCCGATTATTGCAAACGAAATTGAAACACCTCCGTTAACAATTGGTGCTAATGAACAAATACCACTTGCAATTGCTTTTCAAGAAACAATTCACGTGAAAATATCCGGAGAAAATCGAGACAAGTAGAAGAATTCGGCTTAGGAAATGCAAAAGAAAAAGATTTTAACTTCGTTTCAGTTGGAAAAGTCGAATCGTCGGTCAAATGTTAATCTCCTTTCCAAGTTCAATTCTCAATCTTCTTGCCGATTCATCATATTCTGCGAATGCACTCGAATTTCGTTTGAAAAATCTCGATAATATCGAAAATATCGTTATCAAACCTTCGCTAATCATTCAGTATGAATAAATATAAACCTTTGATTTTGTTTTTAATTTTCTCTTTTTCAATAGAAATCCATCCGAAACGGATTCAAACGAAAATTCGTTTTCATTCGATATGAATCAATTGAATACTACACTTCGAAATTTACAAGAAAAAAGTCCGACATCTGCGTTTTTCAATTTAAATGTGCTCAATTATGAAGTTTGTTTCACCTGAAATTCTTCGTTTTTTTCCAATTTTTTTCTCTCGTTGTTTTATATAGTTAAAAGAAAGTGACACATCGAAAATACCCATTGAATTAACATCTCAATGGACGCGTACATTCGACACAATCACCGTTGAGATTAAATACGAATTTCACAGTTCGATTCTTCCGGATTCAATATGCTTTCAAAATAATACCGTCGTCGTCTACACAATTATACCCGATGGTCGACAATTAAAAGAATCTTCTCCGACAGCCGAATGGTAAATTCATTTGTTTTTGTTTTCGATTAGAAAAAAAAACCTATTTTTCTCAGGTCGGAAAATGAACATAAATTATGGTGGAAAATTCCGTATGTACATAATGGCAAAGGTGAATTATCATCAACAGTATTGACAACGCAAACAAACACAAATGAAACTAATGATACCGATGAACAGCCATTGACGACGTCATCAGTTTTAAAAGTTTATTTTATCGGTGAAAACGGTCTGTTTTCATCGATTGATTTCGATCTTCTCTCTCGTTCCTATCGAATTTCGTTATCGAAAAAGAAAATTCTTAGCGGCAAATATCAATCCGAACCCGATCAGAGCGAGCCGTTACATTTCTTTAAACGTCCGTCTAAATTAGCTCTGTCGAATATCAATTAAATCTACGTAATTCTCTAGTTTTTCAATGCTCACCTATTTCTATTTTGCTCATTACGACATTGTGTGCATTTCGTTTTATCAATTTTTTTGTTTGATAAAAATAATTTATTTTATTTTATTTTATTTTGTTGTGTTTTGACTGAAAAATTCTGTTAAAAATCGATATTTTTCGAGAGATTTTCTTTTAATAAAATAATATCTTGCAACCAATTTTGACGAAAATGAAAATTTGATGGATGATGAACGAGACGTTTGGTTTCGAAAACGAACGACACTTGGACTGGATGATTCTAAATAAACGAATGAATGAAAGTAAAAGGAAATTATGACGAAATTACTTTAGGCTTGACTTTGGAAACATCGATCGAGAAATAAATTGAAGCTGTATGTCGAGGAATTGGCTGACGTCGAGTGGGAATCGAATATCGAACCTGAGAAGATCGAATGTGTTTTGATAGAACAAAGAGAAAAGGATTTGATTTACTCGATATATGTATAAATCATTGAATTCCAAAGATTTTCGTTCGAGAAAGTCTAGAGCATAGAGCCAACATTCATCGTGATCAATCGGCGATGTTTTCCATTCCTTGAACAAAAACGATCGATCACAAATTTCAATCGAACACAAAAACTGTTACTTTTTCGATGTACTCAGTGATTTTCTCTAGGCCGAGCTTTTCACTTGTAAATTCTGCAATACTTGGCCATTGAAATGTCGATCTATTTTCTTTTTGAACTTCTTCATTTTCTTGATCTTCTTTCTGATTGTTAATCTTTGTCAACGCTTGACTGACAAGTTCAGCAATAAGACAATGTGCTTCATGAGCTAGTTCATCATAAATCTCCGATTCATTCATCATTTTTATTCGAAAAAAAAACAAACGTAAAAATTTTGCTTCTTAATATGCCAAAGGCAACAATAATGAGAAGAGAAAAAAGAACACAATTTGCAGGTATCTTTTGACATCATCAATGCAGTAACCGTAGAAACAGTAAATATGATCTTCGGTTTTTAGTTCTCAAATGTCGATTTTGTGTTCCTAAGAAAATTAAATTCTTTATTCTTGTTGTCAAAAATCTCCTATTCTCTCAGACAAAATATCTTTGAAAAAAGAACTGTCGTCTTTTAATTGGCTCGCCTTGTTATCCAATAGAAAAACATGATTTTTTTCTAATCGAATATAAATCCTTATTTATTTATTGTTTATTTATCTACTATTTTAGTTATTCTTTTATTCCATAACTCGTCCTTCATCAACTTTTTATTGTTACAAAATATTATTTATTCATTTTTTTCTTAATTAACCAAATAAAAACCAACGTCCACGAAAACACAATTCGAATTATGTTCTTTTGAAAATTTGATCAATTATGTCGAGTAATACACAGCAAAGTCTATGGAAAACGGAACATACTGTTCCCGGAAGGTAGCGATTTTCTGGTAATTAACTAAATCATTTGCATATCCTCTTGTTTGAAGGCCTGTTTTTGGTGCTCAGCATCCGCCACTTTCATCGAAATCTTCGAAGTAATATTTTCCAAATCATACGAATAAAAACGAAGAAATTGAATTTGTTTTCACAATAGAAAACCGGTTGTTAATAATAAAGAACAAGATAAATTCAATGAATATTCGATAAATACCGATGATGCATGGGAAATCGACGATCGAACAATGACTTTAAAAATACTCGATAGTACCGATGACAATGATAGTCAATCGGAATTTCTGAGTATTTCAAAACAAGTTTGTATCGCGTCGATTGTGAATTGTCGTGTTCGATGACGAAAATTTCTCTTTCAGGCTGTTGATGAAGTTGCGTCAAGAGTTATTGAAGAACATAAGTCGAAAAATCAATCAACTAAAGTTACACTTGATGCATCAGCGGGTAATTCAATTAGACTGAATTCTCTTGACAGAAACTATTGAGACGACTCCCTATCCGTATCATGTAAAAAAAAGAAGAACTAATTATCGATTTGTCTTATTATCTCTTCCGGATCTTTTTTTTATTTTTCGCACGATTGAACATTAGTAAACAATAAACGCATCTCGCATATTCTAGTTCGACGACCAGTTCTATCGTCGAATCTTGGGTCGACATCATGTCCTGGGATTGGCCGTCGAGTCGGTGACTATCCGAATATCAAACCATTGGTTCCTCTTCGATTACATACAGCTAATAACAACAATAATAATAATAATAATAGCAGCAATAATCAGCCGTTGAATTCAAAGCCGAGTGTAACGACGACGTTATCGGATATTGATTTGCAAAAAGAAAATAAATTCAAACAAATTATCGAGCAATCAAATGTTGATCTGAGTAAATAGGATTTATTCGGTTGACTTTTTGTTTTCTATAGAATGATTTTCATGTAGACGAACTTCGAAAGGCAAGTTGGAACGGAATTCCTAAACAATATCGAGCTCAAACATGGAGATTGTTATGCGTATAGTGTTTGGTTGATTGATTGATCGAATTTTGTTTTGTTTTTCTCTTTCTCAGGGTTATCTACCTGCGAAAACCGAACGACGTGAAGATACATTGACTCGAAAACGTGACGAATATTGGTCGTATGTTAGTCAATATTATCACACACGTACAGACATTGAACATCAGGAAACATTTCGACAGGTATTTTATACATTCATCTAAACCAATCGAGAAAAAAAATGGCCCGAGGAAATATACTTTTACGGATTTTCTTTTCTTGCATTGAATGGCTTCGGAAATGTCCCATTAGTCGTCTAAAAACGTTATTGACATGAATTATTCATTCATTTAACAGGAGATATCGATATGACATATGTTTGTTTGATTAGATTCAAAAAGACATTCCAAGAATGAATCCACTTATGCCAATATTTCAGCAATCAGTTGTTCAAGAGCTTTTCGAACGTATTCTTTTCATTTGGGCTATTCGCCATCCAGCAAGTGGTTATGTGCAAGGAATCAACGATCTTGTCACGCCATTCTTTGTTGTTTTTCTTTCGGAAATTATTGATAATGGTAAATATCGGATTGACATTTAGCTTTTTGTTTGTTTTCATTGTCAATCATATGAAATTAGATTTCGAAATCGAAAATTTCGATATCAATTCGTTACCGGAATCGAATCGAAAGATTGTCGAAGCTGATAGTTATTGGGCAACATCACATTTACTCGAAGGCATTCAAGATAATTACACATTTGCTCAGCCCGGTATTCAATATAAAATTCGAACTTTAGAAGAACTAATTAAACGAATCGATGGTTTGTTAGAATATCATTTCGAAAGCAAAGCAAAAAAATAATAACACGGTTTTTCGATCGATTTCAGAGCCTCTCTATCGACATTTCAAAGAGCATAATATCGAATTTCTACAATTTGCTTTTCGATGGATGAATAATCTTCTCATGAGAGAACTGCCAGTTCGATGTACAATTCGTCTTTGGGACACATATCTTGTACGGAAATGATTTTCATTCGATCGATCATTTGCTTATCTTGATTTTTAGGCTGAACAAAATGGATTTTCTCAATTTCATTTGTACATATGTGCGGCATTTCTCGTTCGTTTTTCTAAAGCTCTTCTTCGTGAAAACGACTTTCAAGTACTTTGATTCTATTCTCGGATTTGATTACTACATCAATCTTCTTTAGGGTATTCTGCTTCTCTTGCAAAATCTACCCACACATGCCTGGACAAGCAATGACATAAGTATCTTAACAGCCGAAGCTTATCAACTAAAGGTGATGTTCGCCAATGCACCACGTCATTTATCGTCTAATCAGTGAAAACAATTCATTTTCTTTTTCGAATCTCGTTCTCCTCTATCTAGGCTATTAAATTATGGTAACTAATATATTTATTCTTCGTCTTCAGTTTCATCTCTTCGAAAATCTCTCTTGTGATAAATGCTTTTTTTTCTTCTTCTTCTTTTTTTGTCTGTTTACAAAATCATTTCACTGAGATTTTCACGGTAGAGAAAACAGAAACAGCAGCAGCTGCAGTAGCACAAGGATGATTATTAAACATTTGTTCTTTTTTTTTCTTGTTATAGCATTTATGGATGATTTGATTGATTTGTTATGATGATGATTTTTTTTTCTTCTTCTGTAAATAAGATGGGAAGACAAGAAAAGAAAGTCTACATACGTAAAATGCTCATCTTTAATGTTTTTCTTCGAAATAAATAATTCCCATCCTACTTACATGTTAAGAATACTCAGACACATAGAAAATAGAGAAAAAAAAGATTTTCTTTTTCTTCTATTTCAGATTTTGCTTTTTATATGTTGTGCTGCTCGATTAAATATTCCAATCCAATTCAATAGAAAAATAAAGTTATCTCTTCTTTGTTTTTTCTATGAAAGGATAATCATCTTGAATTGTTATCAAAAAAATTACTTGTTCAGTTTTTCATAGGCACGTAAGCGTGAAAAGATTATCTGTAATAGTCCTGTCAACAGTGAGACGCAACAGCAGAAGAACGAGAGGGAGAAGAAAAAAAAACGTCCAAGGCAAACTGCAGTATAGCTTTGAAAAATAAGCTTACTATCTTCATTTGCGTTTACTTCCTGTTAAGGAAAGAAAGAGAGAAAGAGAGAAAAAAAATGATCACCTTTATTTCGCGTCTTGCTTTAAACGAGAAAGAAAAGAAAAGAAAAAAAGAAGGAGAAGAAGAAGAAATACGAGCAAGTTGCGAACGTTCATCAGTTACACATCATGGCAAAAGGAAAAGTTAGAAATGAAGAGATCTGTTCTTTTTTTTTCTTCTTTCTTTTTTTTTGACTAAAACTTAATGTGTTTGCTGGTATTTTTAGATTAGAACTTTTTTTTTCTTCTAGTTTATATATATAGATCTATTTTTTATTGAGCTTAAAATCGAATCCAACGATTAGTATGTCAACAATAACAAATAAGCAAAAATTAGTCGAACAATTACGTGCTGAAGCCAATATCGAACGTGTTAAAGTTTCAGTTGTATGCAAAGATTTAATTAAATACTGTCAAGATCATGAGAGTGGCGATGTCTTAGTTCGTGGTTGGGCAGGTTTTCAACGTGAAAATCCGTTCAAAGAAAAACAAGGTTGCGTTACTTTATGACTAAAATCTACGGTGCTACTTGTCTATTTAATTAAATATCTATTTGGCATCTTAGCACGATATTTACATGGTCATTGGTATTGAACAAACAAAAAATCAAAAAAAAATTATTCTACATATTATTCGATGTGTGCAATCTCGAATTGATCTTAATGCTTTTTTTTTCTTAATGTTCTTCTCGTTTTGTTTTTTTTATTATTATTATCTTTTTGTGTGTTGTGGAAAAATCTTCTTCTTCTTCATCTCTGCCTTTGGTTTTTTTTTCATTTGTTTGCTTATTGTCTTTGATGTTAAATTTAATAATATCATGAAGAGCAAAAAAAACAGTAACAAATAATGGAAACGATGCAGATGAAAAAGAAAATCGATTCTGACTAGATTATTTCGACTGCTCAATTAGCATATTAAAATGAGGTTGCTGTCAGTTTTTTACGTAGACGATCAGCTAATAAATCAGGAACATCACGACGAGTTCGATAGTGAAAACGTGATAATGAATCTTTTAATTTCCTAAAAGGAGAAAACGTAAAATTAATTTAATTTCAATAGACAGAAAATAATTGAGAAACAGACCATCCTTTATCTTTTGGCACAGCCGAAAACGAATCTTTGACATTGTAAGCGTGTCGAGAATCGACAGGATTTGTCATGTAAAGAAAATCCATGCCGAAATTATCGAACATACATTCGAGAACAACACGTCGAGGCTCGAAATCAGGTGCTAATGCATCGTTCCATTCGATTTCCATGTTATCAATGAGAGCTAATGTTCCATCGTAAACCATTCTTTCAAGAATAGGTATTTCTGCACCTTCAACTGTGAATTTAACATAAACAAAATCATCGATCGTGAATGTTCGAGATAACCATTTAGAAAAATCAACTGATTTCACATATAAAGCTGAATCAGCATCGATTTTTGATCGTTGTCCTTTTTCGATTGCATATCGAGTTTTACCATCTTCCAACCAAACAGCAGCATCATGAACTATCATATTCAAATTCGAATGTTTTTGTTGAGAGATTTTACAAGCTGACAGATTTATTGGGTCAGGCTCGAACGCAATTATATTCAATGGTCCATAGTGAGAAATTTCATTATAATGAAAATGCACAAAATGATCGATATCACGGCCATCGAAGCATCCTAAATCGATGTAATAATATCGACGTGTTCGATTTATCGGTCGAACAGTATTGTTAACAAGATACTGTTCATAATCGTAATAATTTCGTGAAATTGGAAGATTGATTGATGGTTCGTTTTGCTCCGATTTACCACTATCAGGCATGAGAACTTGTTCGACAACGGTAACGGATTTTTCTTGAAAAATAAAACGCACAAAACAGAATGTAAATAAACAGACAACGAAACCGAGAAGAATATTTAATATCAATGATGTCGATTGGCTAGATGAGCCGAAGATTGGCTTCGTTTTCGACTCGCCATTTGATAAATCGATAGAGACCGATTTCTGCATGTATTTTTTTGTTGCTCTAAAACACGATTATGCGATCTATAATAGCAGAATTGCCGATGTTTCGTCTATAGATTAGCTTTGCAACGGATGAAAGTATCTACGACGAAATATTATATTGTATTAAGCATATGATATAAGCAGAAAATGAAAGGATGACTGCTTTCGTTGAAATGTATGTAAGCATTCATGCATTCATCAGTCGTTTTTTTTCTTTACCATCTAATCGATCACGAATAGTGGGAGAAAGGTAAAGGGAAAGAGAAAAAAATGTGATTGGGCTCAAGTAAAGAAAAAAAAGACTAAAAAAATCAGTCATGCGATAATTAAGTATAATTATTAAAAAAAAAGAAAAAAAACAAAAAAGAAGACAGATGACAATGAACAGCTGCGTTTTTTTTGGATACAGTTCGAAATGTAATATTGTTCAAGAGCTTCGTGATATTTATTTCGAATAATTAAAAATAGACGAAGAAAACATGTATATATTCGTTCCGTTTCTTTCTTTCCGCATGATTTCTTATACGTATGAGTAAAAAAAAGGGCAGCAATGGTTGAATCATATTCAAAAAGGAAAAAAGTTTCATCATGTTTATCTCGTACGATAAATGAAAACAAAATTTATTATACAATTAAAACATGATATTGAAATAATTGAACTATTTTAAATCAAAGATATGTCCTTGCGGTCATTTTGAAGGCGACAGGTTATTCAGAACTTTCATGGTCATCGGCATGTTTATTTTTGCTTTCATTTCGTCGGTGATTCGACTTGCGAGCATGACTAGCGTGACGTTTATCTGATTCTTCTTCATGTTCGCTCGATGAATCGTCATTCTCATCATGCTGTTCTGCTTCTTCCTTTTTATCCTCTTCATTGCCGTTTTCTATCTCCGAATCCTTCCCATTTTGCTCACATGGCGTATCTGTTGATGTCTGTTCAGCAGTAGTTGTTTCTTCTTCTTCTTCTTCTTCTTCGTCAACAGCCGTTGTAGATGATTCAGGATCTTCAACTAACGATACAGTTGTAACTTCAATGTTACTATCTACATTAAACTAAAGAAAAATTAGAAGAAACATATTTCAATAATTACCTTGGGTATCTTTGACAGTAAATTTTGCTTTCTTCACAACACGAGTCTGTGTCGCATGAAACAACGTAATGCAAATAGCATAGAATAAGAAATGTCTAGACCGAAGAAAATAAACGATAAATTATTGTCGTTTTCTACTGCCTAAACTTTTAATGAATACTAACTTGATATGCATAGTGTACGGGAAAAAATGTGAGAATAGTCTTAACAATTGAACTGCTGTTTATATACGTACGATATCTTTCTATCAGACATATTGTTAGATAAGATATGAAGAACATAAAACTGTTGTATGTTTTATTTATCTGTCAAGTAGTATCCTTAGATATTCAAGTACGAATTTTTTGTTATCGCTTTTATTTAATCATAAAACAGATGATTACACAAAAAAAAATAAGAAAATGCGAGATTAATATAATTAAGATCATATTATTAGTTGAATAATTGATTTAATGACGGTGACTTTCGGTTTGAACTTTGGCTGATGATTCAACGGATGTTTTTGTACCATTAACAACGGTTGTGGCACCTTGAACATGAGTTTCACCAGCAGCAGCAGCTTTGGTTGTAATGACCTTAAATAAACGAACAATTCGAGATTTAAATTTTGTCTCATCGACATACTGTTGTTGTGGTTGATTGAAGACGACGTGAAGCATCTTCTTGTCCGAGAGCTGTAACTTGTTCGGTGATTTTTGCTAGAAGAAAAAAATAGTACGAAATGAATTCGATCAAGAGAGTGTGCGTATTTTGTGATACTTACTGACTTGAGCGTTGCTTTGAGCTTGAGCTTCTTTAAGAACACCCTAGAAAATCAGAATAATATAAATTGCAGATAAGTTAGACATCGAAAACGAACCATTTTCAAACGGTTAGCTTCTTCGTTAAGATCATCGATACGCTTACGAGCTGATTCGAGAATAAGTTCTTGTCGAACGCTAAGTTCCTTTTCAAGTTGAGCAAGTACAGCAGCTTTTTCAGCGTCAAGTTGAGCGACATGTTCTTGAATTTTACGTTTGAATTCGTCTTCAATGCCTAAACAACAATCCAATCATTTGTTTTTTTCTGACAAAGAATCGAAAGTTTCTGAACATACTAGCTGTACGTAAGTTAGCATCGGCAAGAAGTTGTTGTTGCTGTACTTGAGTTTCGGCAACAACTTTTTTAATCGATTCCGAAACAGCTTCGCTGATTTCTTCAGTACGTTTTCGTGAATATTCATCGACTTGAAGATGTGTTGAACCTAACATATTAAAATACAGATTGAATCGATTAATCTTTTTCCTGTTTTCGTCTCATCTTACCAAGACGAGTCATGAGATCGTTGATTTTTTTTGTATTTTCAATGCTAACTTGTGATTGTGTTTCAGTTTGAACAACTGATTTCACTTGAACATTTTCAGCTTGAGCTGAATGAACTTTAGCTGAGTCACTTGATGATGATGCAACAGTTGGCATGATTTAGTTGATTTGAAGAAATGTAAATGCAAATGATACTAACTTCGAGTGTATATATACACCCACGCCGAAGAATGTACTGTTTCACTCGAAAGACCTCGATTTCTTTCTTTGTTTAGTCCGAACTGATAGCTGACCGTTGACTCACACGTCGTAGAAACGTGATCAGTTCAAAAGTGCAAAGAGTGCTTTGTTTAAACTTGCAATTCATTTTATTCCTCTATCTGTTTATTTGTTTTTTTTTTAATATTTATAATAAAATAATTATACAAAAAAAATATATGATGAAGACAAGCGAATGAAAAAGAGAGAACCAGAAAACGAAATCTACATAGGACTTTCTGCAATTTGGACACGACGAGCTGGTTTACGTTTCGGTGTTGGTGTCGCCGATATTCGTCCGAATCGAACTCCACGTCTCGTCACTTTAGCCGGTCGATGTACAGCCGATTGAGTGCCGAGAATATTTGCAAGTTCATCGAAATCAACTTCACCATGATGTTCTTCGACGATTTGTGTTGTATCATCAACAAAACTATCGTCTTCTTCATCACTATCATCATGCATTGTCATTTGTGGTAATTGCGAGTAGATATCTTCGATTGGCATCGAACGAGGCGGAGGCCGTGTCGGTACTTGTGGACTTTTGATACTTCGTAGATAAACACCTGTCATATCGATATTTGCCAATTGGGTGAGAACTTGTCGATCGTCGATGAAATGATCGTGTTCGTCGGCATCGTCGTTGGTTTCATCTTCATCGGATGAAATATTTTCCGCGAGATTTTCATCGAGTTCGGCTTCTCGATCGAGAAAATCCGATGCCAGACGTCGATGAAACTGTCGTTCTTGTGCATTTCGACATTTTTTTCTCTCGATGACATCGGGCGTCACTGCCGACAGATGACGAACCCGTTTTCTCGCTCGAACCGGTCGTAAAGGCGTCTCAAATGCGTCAAATTTATTTGCCGATTCATTTATAGATCTAAAAGACAACTTTCGTTTTCGATAAACAACCGTTTTATTTACAAATTTTTACGTTTGTAGACGATCACTAGAATTAGTTTTCTCTTTAGTTGCTTCGTCACTGTTCTCAAGATCATCAAAACTAAATTCGAGATCAAATCGTGGAAGTGTCAAATCATGTGTTGACATTTGAGTCTGAACTTTGCCAGTAAGAACAAGAACCGGACTTGGATTGACTGGCGACGATTCGAAATGCTTATTGAAAGCGTCGAGTAGTTCATCATCGTTCATTCCGGTTTCATCGTCATCGAATGGATCTTTCGTTGGCTGAGATTTGTAATCAGTGAGCTGTAAAGTTGGCGATTGATTCGAATCGAATATATCGTCCATCGTAACATCGAAATTGCCGATATTTTCATTGATAGTCGTCGGTTTGTCTGTCGTTAGATCAAATGCTGAACCAGCTGAAGAGAAATAGTTTAGTTTCGAAGAAAAAGGATCCGAGAATATTTTACTGCCGAATAGATCTCCGCAATCGATTTCGTTGTCTGTTTGTTGAATAATTGGCTGCAGATTTAGCATTTCATCGCATTCGTGAGGCATTTTAATGAGATCGAGTGGTGAACATGTTTGTTTCTTTTGAATTTGTTCTTTTAATTTGTCTCGGCTCAAAGGCGAAGGTACTTTCGGTCGATTAGGAATCGTTGTTTCTTGTACTACTGGTACGTCGTCGTCGATTGGCCAAATCTGATTGATTCTATGTTTAAGATTTTCTTTCGTTCGACTTGTTTGTTAACTTACTTGCTCAGGAATCTCGACAAAAACTCGTTCAGTCGAATAATTTTTCATAAACTCAACTAACATCTTCGTTTGAGACGAATGCATTGATCGACATTGAATGTCGCGTTGTTCGTTCGAGTATTTTTCAAAAACTGTCTTTATCCACGCTTTCATTTGTTCTTTCTGCAGAAAAAGAAAACATTTTTGATTTCATTTCGACAATCAAGCGAAAACAAACAGTTGTCAGATCCAGTAGATCATTGTCATTGATTTGGTAGTTTCGAACCCAGAGATAGAATTCGTTGTCATTCAATAATTTATCTTTTCGAAAGATTTTCAAGAGATTTTCTTGTTGTTTCGTTTTGCTAATCATCGAATTGAAATCCACGTCATTCGATTTAAATTTTTTCGACGAAGGTTCATTCTCTTCAACTACTTTCACCATCATTTCTTGACAAATCGGCTCAATATCTTGTGGAACCATTCGAAGATTGCCTCGATATAAATCCAACATTTTAGCACCTTCAATAATCAATTTGAATATCTTTTTCTGTTGCATTTCACCTTGATAATACGTATTTTCTTCCGAACCTCTATATGCAAAAGATCGTTTTTGCTTTTCATTAAATTCGAAACAACAAACTCAGTCATGAGAAGAACAATTCGGCCTTGTCTCGCACGACCTGTTCGACCCATTCGTTGAACAAGTCGAATCGGTGATTTGAGTGCATCAAAACAAATAATTAAATCCACACTCCCAATATCCAAGCCTTCTTCTCCAATCGATGTCGAAACAAGAACATTGTAACCACCAGCTCGAAAATCATTGACAACTTTCTTCTGCAGTTTCTGATTGATGCCTTGTCCAGCTGCGTGTGACGACGCTTGTCCAATGAAGGACATTGGTTTTACTAGTGGTTGATCTTGTTCGAGAAGTTCAGTGATTTCTCTGACACTGTCACGTTTTTCACTGAAGATAATCACACGTGTTTGATCGGTCGGTTTGGTTTTGGTTCGTTCGAATGTTTGAAAATGTTCGACAACACATTCGCGTAGTTTCGCTAATTTCGGATGAGCAACTTGCAAACTTGTGGTTCGCCGTTGCTGAGTGCTGACTTGTGAGAGATCGAATAGATTCTGTAGTTCGGTGTACATTTGATTCAATTGCAGATTATTTCGAAATGTTGAATGTAGAAGACCGTTTTTCTTGTCTTCGGTGAGTTTCTTCTTGAAGAAATTGTAAACTGACTGTAAACCGTGTTTTTCCAATTCGTCAAGTGCGTGATAGAATGAAATAGCAAAGAAAAGTGCGCTCTTAACTTCTTGATATTGACGATCCTATGATGAAAATCTGTGTTTTCGATGATGGAAAAAACTCGAATTACATTTAAATGTGGAGGTTTATCTTTGGAAATGTGCTTCATTTTGATGATAACAAAACCGCATTTGACATCTTCGGGACCTTTCTGATGAAAAATGCCGCATCTCGAAAGAGTTTCGAAAGGTTGCTTGAGGATATTCAATATGCATCGTCGAAGATCTTGCATGAGTTGATTGTGACCAACGACGATTTTGTCGATGATCTTATCAAAACTGTACTTTTTTATGTCAGGAGAATCGTCGGTAAACATTTCGATATGGGAAATTTTCAAATTTTGAAGGACATTTTGTACAGCCTAGGATTTTTGGAAATGATCAATTTGTTGTTCAAATAAATGTTCAATTTACTTCAACGTTATTTCCTGGTGTAGCACTGAGAGCAAGAACACGAAATTCTTCGCCATTTTTTAGTAATTCTTGTACTACCTAATTGAATCGAATGGAAATTTTGCAAAACAAAATCAGATGACAATGTTTTACTTGACAATAGGCATGTTGACCAAGTGCTCGATGAGCTTCGTCGATAACTAAACAACGAATTTTCGACCAAGGACAAGTTGATTTGACTAAATCATTGTTTAATGTTTGTGGTGTTAGGAAAAAGACTCTTTTTTCCAGCCAAAGTCGTCGTCGTTCTTCGGGATTGACGCCGCCTGTCATTTCACACATTTCACTTTTTCGAATACCCATGACTTTGGCACAAGCGTCCATTTGTTGAGCAACTAATGGTTTAGTGGGTGCTGTAAAGATAATCTTTCCTGTTGGATACCAACGACAATAATTGTACATAACAACAGCAGCAATGAATGTTTTTCCGAGACCAGTCGGTAGCACAACAAGAGTGTTTTGAAATAATGCAGCTTTCACAGTTTTATATTGATATTCACGTTTTTCGTAATTTGTTGGATAAATCCATATACGTCCAGCTTGTCGATCGAAATCAGGATATGTATGCATTGCTTCGTTTGTATTCGCAGGTGCCGAAACAGATGCTTCATTTGATGATTTGGGTTCTTGTCCTGGTTTGTAGGATATTGGCCATTTTGTTGTTGATGCAGTTGTTGTTTTATTGGGTGTAGAACGAATAGATGATGATGACGACGATGGTTTTGGAAGAGAGTTTGTTTTTTCAAATGCTTCTGCAGCTGCTAATAATTCGATATCATCATCATCATCATCGTCATCATAAGCATTGTTGGCATTAGTTGGCTTGCTTTCTTTCGATCCTGTTGACGACCAGAATCGTCCAAGAGTTGTTTGATTTTTTGGCAAATTCGAATTTGACGTTGTCTTCTTCATTAATCTGAAATTTCAAGAAAAAAATCGATTTCATCATCTAATTATTTACGGAAAATTTGGCGGTTGAAACAGGATGTGACAATTCATTTCATTTCATTTTTCTTTTCTTTTCTTTCTCTCTGTTCAATAATAGGACTAGATATAAAAACCAATAAAGATTCTTTCAAATCTATTCGTTTATTCGTTTGAACGAACACGAAATCGTCCTATATGATGGCACTATCTCGCGATACGATATATAAATATTGTATACTGTTCTCATTATTAAAATTAAAAATAAATTCATTTCTATTATTTCTCATCGAGCTTATTCATGAGAAAATTATTAGATCGAAAAATGTTTAGATTATTTTTTAAAAAATTAATCGTAAATACGTACTATCGGCATCTATCGCATCATACACACATACAAACCACTATGTACTGTATGGAAACTAACTAAAAAACTTTATATTTTACTAACGGCCTCAATAACCGATCTATTGGTCAATTTAATATAAAGAAATAGCCAGTTAGTCGATGTGGCTCTGAGAGCTCGTTCTTCCTTTTCACAAACGATTTTATGATACCCAGGGAAAACATAGATATGGAGAGGTGACGAACATCGTTCGTTAACAAAGTCTCGTCAGTTGCCTTCATGGATCTGGCTATCAACCTAGCCAGAAATCATAGTATGGAGCAACACGAGCCAGTTGAGCGACCTACCACACAATTCTCGACCGAGGCCACTGATAGTGGTCCGAATCCTAATGGTCCCAGTGCCCTCAACATCCTCACCCACCCACTGTAAGCTAATCCCAGTTCATAGAACGTTCTTTTTCGATTTTATATTATAAACTTACTGTTTTATTTTCTGTTCTAGAGACATACAACAGCCACTCCACCGGTTCCACCTCCAACTGCTCAACGATCGGTCGCCGACACGATCTCCCTCGTGGCGGTGGGAGTCATTGCTGGTATTTTTTTATGTAAATACTTTTACTTAAATAAATAATTGTAAATATTAAATTTTTAATTCTTTTTTTTCTTATCTTAATACAGGAGAGAAAGAAGAAAACAGTGATCTTCATTGGATTCGGACGCAGTATCTTCTACCATTCAGATGGATAGCTTAGTCAGTTGAACACTAAACGAGGTGATAGTCGAATGATTTAACATCAGAGTGAATCATCTTCAAATGTTAATATTACAGCTTACGTACATATTAACGATAAAAGCCGTAACAAGCGATATAAATAAGAAAATTAATTGAACAAATGATTCGAATTTGGAAAGATAACAAATATAGAAATGTTAATAGAGTATGTTTTATTGTTAGTTGTTCATGGAAAACATCATGATTGACTAGAAAAAAAGACAGAAATTTGTCGAATATGAAACTGTTGATTGAATTACTTCTCAAACGTATGTTTTGTCTTTATCTTGTGAATAATTATTCAATGAAGGTTCATCATGTCGATTACTTATAATCCTACTGGTTGATGAACGTGAATGAGTCGCTTCTTTTTCTATGTATTGTAAAGCAATGAACGATAGGCAATTCGTATTTCTGGTTAAAATCAATGAAATATATGCACACTCTCCGATAAAACTTTATTTTAATAAAATATCTTTATCGTTCTATACAGACGTCGCTGTCTTTCGGGCAAGTACACGTTTTTTTTGTCTCTTTTGAGTTGGTCGGTAGAGAAACGAATCAATGTCTGATTCGATTCGATGCAATGTAGTGTAATCGAATATCTTACTGTTTTTTTTCTATTATTATCGATAAAAATCATTTTAATGTGGTCTCAAATTGTTCGTCGTCTATCGACAAGTGCTTTAACTCGTGTTCGACATCCAAAATTACGTCGATCACCTCATTACGCTACATTGACTGACAAAGATGTCAACTTTTTCGAACGACTTCTTCCCGATGGACGTGTACTAACAAATCCTGATGATTGTCTTCCGTACAATGTCGATTGGATTAAAACTTGTCAAGGACAATCACAACTTGTCGTTCGTCCGAAAACAACCGAAGAAGTTCGAGCTATTCTTCGTTACTGTAACGAACGACGATTAGCTGTTTGTCCACAAAGTGGCAACACTAGTTTAGCCGGTGGATCAGTACCTGTTTTTGATGAAATCGTTCTTTCATTACGTTTATTTAATTCAATTGGCGAATTCGATGAAAACAGCGGTGTATTACTCACAGATCCCGGTTGTATTTTACAAACATTAGACTCACATGTACGTCAATTTGGACATATGATGCCATTAGATTTAGCAGCCAAAGGATCGTGTTTAATCGGTGGAAATGTAGCGACGAATGCTGGTGGCATACGTGTCGTTCGTTTCGGTTCTCTTCGATCGGCTGTCCTCGGTTTAGAAATTGTTTTAGCCGACGGTAGTTTACTTAATTGTTTGAGTTCATTACGAAAGGATAATACGGGTGTTGATCTTAAACAACCATTTATCGGTTCAGAAGGAATCTTAGGTGTGATTACACGCATTGCATTGGCATGTCCATCGGCAAGTTCCGATGTTGGACTCGGATTTTTTTCTTGTTCATCATTTGAAAATATTCTTTCGACAATGAGATTGGCAAAGAAAATCTGTGGTGAAACATTATCAGCTATTGAATTTCTCGATAGAGCAACGTACGATCTGTCATTGAGATTCTTGCAACGAACAAATAAACCCGTTGAATCGAATGAATTCTACATTCTCGTCGAAACAATGAGTGCAACCGACGAACATTCGAAAGCAACCTTAGAGAAACTTGCTACTGTTGCATTAGAAAAAGGATTTATTACCGATGGAACATTAGCACAAGATCTAACACAATATAATGATCTATGGGCAATACGTGAAAGTGTTTCTGAATCTTTACGAGCCGATGGTTATCCGTTTAAATATGATTTTTCGTTGCCACCGTCACGAATGTATAAATTAGTTGAAGAAACTCAACAACGGATGAAACCATTCTCGAATGTCGGAACAGTGGCTGGTTTTGGTCATTTAGGAGATCAAAATCTTCATTTAAATGTTACTGTTAAAGATGGTTATTCGGATGAAATTAAAAATGTACTCGAACCTTGGCTATACGAATGGGTTGCTAAACAAGATGGTTCAGTTTCAGCGGAACACGGTCTTGGTTTACATAAATCTAAATATCTTCTATTGAATAAAGGCAAACAATCCGTCGAAACAATGAAGCAAATGAAGAATATGCTCGATCCAAAATGTATTCTCAATCCTTACAAAGTTTTACCATATCAAACTGATTGAAAAAAAATTCTTTTTTTCTCTCTCTGTAATTATACGTATTTAATGTGATTATTATTTTTTTATTATAAATATATCTCTTTATTCGTAGAAAACTAGAAGTACATTTAGTTGTTTGATATGTCAAGAGATCAGACAGATTTATCAATAAAATCTGATGAAAGAAAAAGAAAAATTCCTCAAAACCTTATCACAAGACAAACACAAAAGGAAATCGTTGTGTTTGATAATTTGATGAAATTGCTATCATCAGTATGACAAGTTCGAAACTATACCGCATGCAATAAAGTAAACTACCAAGAACAAGGTTAACAGATTTCAATAAAAATGAAAAATGACGATGGCAATGAATTAACATCATAATCGATTTAAACGTCATCGGATAAGGACTTAGATTAACGTCGTTTTCGATTAGAAAGCAAAAGTTCGAAGGTCTCATATTCGTATGTATTTAAAAAACAAACAAACAAACAGCCACGCATGTGTTATCACAGGAAGTAGAGATTTTCATAACAAACACGGATGAATTCAATTGTTAAATGAACGTGATCGTTTTCTATGATCAATCGAATTTAACAATGACAAATGAGTCCGTTGTTGTTGTTCGATGAATGGCATAACTACAAGATAGTTATCAGATTTCCATGTTGTGGGCAAAAATGATGATGAATTCGATGATGTATTATCATAATATGGACGTGAAAGACCCATTGCATGTCGTTCTTTATATAATTCAAATTCAGAACTAAATGAATCGGTTGACATCGATGATGATATCGGTTGAAATCGTGGCAAAATCGAATAACGATCAAGTTCTGTATCGTAGCAATTCAAATAATTTTTCGGATTTTCATCTTGATCATCATTGAGTAATGATGTTCGATGATCAAAATAAATCAAATGATCGCATGATTGTAATTTTCGTTGATTATCCATCGATAACTCGTATATATTCGGACAAGAATGAACAATACCACCGGCAGTTAGAAAAAACTCATCATCATCATCTTCTTCTTCTTCATATTCCCCTCCGAATATGCACGGTGTTGTTGGGCGAATTAAATAAGAAAAATAGGTTTGCGCTACAGGCATTGACGGTGATGATGATAATGATGATGAGCTTTCCATATTCTCATTTCGATTATTGAGCATTTCGATGTCAGTCATAGTTGCAGATGGAATTGTACTTATCGAATCGCACTGATGAATTGTCAAGGAAGACTGACAGCTCGACGACGACGACGACGATGACAAGAAAGTTGAAGAAATGGATATCGCTTCGGTTTGATATATCTGACAAAAAATAATAATAATAGAATATCTTTTCTCCAATCTTGTCCGTAGGATAACTCAAAAGTCTGCTTACCCTATTATCATCATTATTCACTTGACAAATCATATTATTATTAGTTTGAGAAGTACATTCACAATCCAATAATGTTATTTCAGGCATTAAACGACGAGGGAATGTGTTCTATGAAAAGAATAAGTACACAGATTTTAAAATACTCTCAAATTGAAAAGAAATGTGTCCTTAATAGTACATATATATCTTTCATCGAACATTATCAAGTGTGTAGTGCATCATATGTGAGATATAATGATGACGAAAGAAGAAAAAATGCGTCAAATTTTGAACGTGTTCATCTATTAAGATCGAAAACGATATTTGACACTTGCTTCTTTCTACGAGCAGATAAAAAAAACTCGACGAGAGTATATTACGTGTAAATGAAAAAAGAAGAGGGAGAGAGAGAAAAAAATGCTCGACCTCGGATCGAGATAAATACCGACAATTTTTGTTAGTCTCCAACATACTTGATCGAGAAAAGTAAAATTCGTTGGATAAAAAGGTAATTGAAGATTATTGTGATTTATTTGCCTTGACGATAAGTCGGAATCTCGTCGTCGTCGTTGTCGAATAATCGGAGTTGAGATAAGGTAGAGATTGCAATAGGATGGATTTTGAATGAGATATGTCGTCGGTTGACGAGAACATACCGTGAATATATTGACGAATTTATTTATCATTTGAGAAAAACGAGTTCGAATATTGTGATGTGTCGTTTTCATCGCGAGACGAATCGAATGGAAATAATAAGAAAAAGAATTTCCACGCAAGTTGAATGGTATACAATAACAAAAATACCAAGATAAAAATAAAAAAAAAAGAATACAACTCCGTCGGTTTTCTATTAAAGACATTTGTTACTCGTCTGCACGCCTGTTCCTAACGATTATTTATCGTCTTATTTATGTTGGCGGAAAATCTTTTCGTCATTTATTATCAAAACCTCTGAAAGTCATCCGAAAAATCTGATTAATACAATGTGTAATTATCGTTTTATTCTATTAGAATTCATTATTAGGTCAAATTAGAATTTATGTAATCATCATCGAATCGATTGAAGAGAAATGGCAAAATTTATTTTGTAATCCGAGATAGCATGCGAGAAGAAAATACTATTATTTTATCCATCGTCAATGTATCTATCTTGATTATTAAAATAAATATCTCATCAAAAGATATATCTGCAATGACATCAAATAGAAATTAATACTGTCAAAACTATGTTTTATTTTGACATTAATCTATCTTGTCTTCCATATGAATATGTTTTTTTTCTTCTCTCGATATGATTGAATAGTTCATATGTTATCATCTTGTTGCTTGTCGTCGTTGATGACAAATATTGCATGCAAACATCTTTACTTATGTCTAATGAATAGGTTCGAGTCGAATGGATACGCAGATTAGTATAACTCTTGAGTTGAAGGTCAACTGATGATGTGTGCATGTAGAGAACGAAATTGATGATTGTTAAACGATGAGCGTGAATGAATTTCTGACAGATAACTCTCGACAATGATGTGACAGCAAAGAAAAAAGATCGAACAGACGCCTGCCTCGAGCATTATCATCGTCTATAATGGAAAAACAATTGCTGATTAACTTTTTTCTCTCTCTCTCTCGCTTTCGCTTTCTCCTTTCTTCTACATTTACCGCCGTCATCTCAATAGTAAAACATTATACAATTAAAAACATCGAAATGCGATATCACCAGCACGCTTATTTCCATATCAAAGAGATTGTGTATATATTTATGTGTGTATATTGGCTACGCTCAATGCTCATATGCTCATTATTAGTCATCATAGGAATAGTTCAGTTCAATTTAATCATCGAACTTCAATCAACCATGCAAACGCTTTTCTTTCGTTCTTTTCTCTCTTGCTCTCTCTCTCGATAGTCAAGCGGTGCACGGTCAAAAAGAAAAAAAACGATTGATTTAGTCTTGACTGAGTATGGCCTTCAGTTGACAAATACTCTAGATTGTGTCTACGGATCGATACAAGAGGTTCCCTGAAGAAATCGAAAAGAAAGCATAGTATACATAAGAGAGTGAGAGTGTTAATTTCTAGTTTTGTATTTGTATGGATGTTAATGTTTTTCTTTCACCCTAGGAGATTAGCAGAAGAAAGCGCATCTATTTTCTTCGTCGTTTCCTTGATTAACTGAACTCGATGTGAGAGAGAGAGAGACAGAGGGAAAGAGAAAGACGATAGCAAACGGAAAAAATAGCAGTAAGAGTGATAGTGTCGTCGCCTAATCACATTAGAATAGGGAGCTAGTATAGTATTAATTGACTTGAATAGTAATAACATAGAACCCTGGGACTTCGAGAATGTGCTTTTAAGAATTTCTCATTTGTTTCTTTTTTTTTGTCGATTGAAGGCCGAATTTGATCAAATCATGTTCGATCCGGCACAGATTGACTTTTTCCTATATGTTTCTTGCTGTGTCAAAAGAAATTTTCTCATCCTTAAGGCGTCTAAACGTAAGTTAATTTGTCGTTTTCTTTTGTCACTTCAACGGACTGTTCGTTGTTTGGTTTGATCTACAAAAGATGTTCGGATACTACTTAACATCATTAGACTTGATTTTTCTCTTGTCATTCATAATGATAAAGATCAAATTTTTTCCAATCAATTCATTAGAAATCATCGATGAGAACATCTGTACAATGAATTTCGTGTGCGTTTTATTTAATCTGTTTGCCGACTCTCTCTCGCTCTCTCCACCCGCTTATTCCCTTCAACGGATATCCTTGAAGAATAATTTCTTATCAGATTTCAACAATGAAATGTGTGAACAAACTAAATTCGCTTGTTGACGATATCGTACTCGTCTGTTGTTATCAGATCTGAACCATTGACACGACAGGATGTGTACATAGCTGACAAAATCTATGAACATACTGTCAACGTTTGAGCTTAACTCAATACTTATTCAATCTTCCTTCCGTCGCCGATATCATTTGTTGAATAAAATTTTCAAATCTTCTTTCGTCTGTCATTCATATGGTAGTGTTTGTTTGTCTTTCAGCTCATATCCCTGTCATCTATAGTCGTTCGTTTATGTATATATACGTATATGAAACGTTTGTTTGTTGACTTTGACCACGGTTTATTTTCGATCGTAAGACGTCAAACGTATGTTAATGTATAAATTGAAAAGACGAAGAAGAAGAAAACCACTTGAACAAATTATTATGAATCAATCATTAGCTTGCCTTTTTCTTCTTCACATTCGAAACAATACTCGTTAATTCATCCATAGTAAAAATGCGTCTAATTCAATTGTACGCATAGTGTTACCTTTGTTAAGATCATGCATCATGCTTGAGTAAAGATAGATGTGCACACACGTATATTCGAATCTTATCACTAGCCGACCATTTTCATGGTTCGAATATTAGCATATATATTGTAATAATCATACGATGAGATTGATAAGATGAGTGGAGAGAGAGAAAGAGGAAAAATGGCTTCACCTGTCTTGTAGAGGAATTGAAATGAAACCACTTATCATTATAGTGAATTGCGCACAAGAGCTATTTGAAGATTAGAACATCTACCATCAGCCACTTCGCACCTTTTACCATTTCTTATTCAAACAGGTGTTGATTCTTTCTTTTTTCTCTCTCTCTCTCTCGTCTCTCTGTTCAATGCTATGTGACCGACACGGGAAGCCGATAATCGTTTTTCTTTTTAGTGATCGATGTTTTAAGTTGAGTGTGTGTGTATATGGGCATGGTTAAAGCTCTTAATTCATTTAAAGCTTTTTTTCTTCATTTTCTCTTGTTGTCATTTGTTCATTCACATACATATTTAATTCATCATACACCCTAATATTTTTCAATTAAGTGAATAAGAAGAAAAAAAGAATGAACATTCGTTTGATTAGTCCGTCGTCATTCGAGAGTTTGCGTTGTGCGAGCATCTCAAGAGATTCAAACTGCAGACACTACAATATATGCTCTGAACAAACAGATGATCTTTCCGTGAAATAGTAAGTCATGCAATATGATTGTTATTGTTGCGCTTCTTCATCGAGATTTATTTTTTCTCTATCATTGTTAGAATTCTTCTTGGACATGCGCGCGTACGCGTCCGATTCTCGTTGCATCATACATTTTTGACTTTTTTCTTTGCTCTTTTCTCTGTTGTCGAAATGGGTGGAGGAGTGTCAAGTAAGATTACACAAGCAACATACATACATACATATATTTATGTATTGATGAACTATTCACTAAACCCAAATCATTCGATACATTTCTTTGTCAATCATCCGGTTTGTTGTCTGACGTCTATCTACAAGAAATTCCCTTTCATTTCAACGACAATTTCTTCTTCCTGTCAATTCCATTCTATCGAACTACTTCATGTTTTGGTCATTATCATCATAAAACAGAATGACAATTGATTTTTTTTCGAACACACAGTAGGAGTTGGGGTCAATGAACTAGACTGCCGTTAGCAATGAGACATGCGCCATGCGTCAATGGGATATTATCAACAGCTTTCACAAATCAATAATGATGAGTAAACGTTGATGTTTTTGACTTTTACGCTCGTTTTTTTTTCTTTTGGTTTACATCATTGTTGATTGTTTTTGACTAATGATTTCCTATCTTAATCGATAAGTTTCGACGATTATTCATCTGGTTATTGTTTTTCTTTTCTTATATTGTTTCTCTTAGTCAAACACACTTGCCTGTCGGCAATTCGACATCGGATAGAATATCAATCAGTTTGTGACAAAGATAATCGACTTTTTTTTCAAACGGAAATAGTCGAGCACATGGCTAAGCTCATGAGATCTAACTTTCATTGTCTTTTGTTTTGCAGATGTATTTATTACTTATTTTGATTGTTTTAATTGTTCATATTGATTCTTGTCCATTAACTGATGAATATCTCTCACGTTGTCACTGTGGAATCTTAACCAATGGTGAATCGTACATCAAATGTGACGCTCAAAGTCTCAATCAGATGCCGATTTTTAAACGATCATTTCCCTACGATGAATTGATTCTTTCGAATAATAACATTGAACAACTAAGTCGAACGGCTTTAGAACATATTCGAACGATTCGACGAATTAATTTAGAAGATAATTCACTTAGTTTTATCGATCCTGATCTTCTACGTTTGTTGGGCAATTATTTAGAAGAATTAATCTTAACTGGCGATCATCAAATAAATTCATTGGAATTTTTAACACGTTATCCATTGAAAAAATTACGTGTCTTGAAATTGAATCGATTCGATTTGAGTGAAATTAATCTCGAAAAGATTCTTTCGAATATGACGAAATTAGAAATTGTTTATCTACGTTCATGTCAAATACGAACTCTTCCCAATTTATCACAAATTCAAATATTCGATTTAGAAGATAATCAAATATCGAATTCGATTATTTTGTCAACAAATTATAATCAAATTAATCTTGTTAACAATCAGATTTCATCGATTTATTTAAAAGATAATCCGAAATTAGAAAAATTGAATCTATCGAAAAATAGTTTGACTCGATTTCAAATCGATTCACAAACAAATCTCAATCTCAAACAATTAGATTTAAGTTCGAATTCATTGACTTCATTCGATCTTTCGATTTTAAACGACAATCTCATTGATTTAAATCTTAATTCCAATCATTTACTCTCGATTAATTTCAATAGAATCTCGTCGAATTTACAAATTCTCTCGTTGAATAATAATTTAATCAAACAAATTAAATTTCCCATGAAAGTCTCTTCACTTTCATCGTTAGATCTCAATTCAAATCAATTGAAAACCATCGACAAGAATGCTCTTTTCGAACGTTTAACATTCTTAAACTTGCAAAACAATCCACTCGAATGTGATTGCCATTTAGAATGGCTGAAAGCTCTTCTTCCATTAAAAACTCAATGGAACGCATCATCATGGTCTTGTCAGTCGAGTCAATCGTTCGTCAGCTCAGATTTTCAATGTAAAACCATCGTTATTCCGCGTATTCTTACGTTGAACATTTCGTTCATAAGAATTTCATCGGAAAACGGTTTGTTTATTCGTTGGTCTATCTTCGACGAACAAAATATTCTCGATTCAATTCAAATCAGTATTTCTGAACCATTCTATTTAACACCGAAGCTTTCGCCGAATCAAACCGAAGTCTTCCTCTCGAATTCAATTGAATCGAACAAAAAATATCACATCTGTGTAATCTTATTACATAAATATGCACGTGATAAATACTGCCGAGAATTTCATACGGATCAATCGATTTCATCACCAACAACAAAATTCAACGATGGATTCGATATGAATTTATATATGCTGCTGATTGGAACGTGTATCGGTGGTTTAGTGACATTTTTATTATTATTTACATGTTGTTATTTGTGTTATCAAATACGAAAATATAATTTAAAGAAAAAAACTCATGAACAAGTCAATCCGATTTATCATTCATCCTATTCGACAACATGTCCGTATCATCATCATGAAAATCTGTCGAATTCAACGGATAGTAGTCAAATGGACGCGTCATTTAAACATATTTATCAAACAATTGATAGTCAAGATTATCGAAATTTTCAACAACGAGATGCACAATTATTTCATTTGTGGAATGAATCATTGAGACAGAAGAGATAACCAGCATTTATTTAGTCCTGTTGCTTCTTCTTCTTCTTCGTTTTTTTTACAGTCATCCGGATGAATAGACTTCATATGCTAATTTATATATGTATGCTTTCTTTTTGTTCTTGTACAAATAAAATGGAAATGTGTGCTTATCGTTATTCGATTCTCGAGAGTATAGCTGACAAGAGTAGCCGACTAAATCTCATGAGATTGAATAATGTCATTGTCCATTTCATACAACAACAAAAAAGAGAAGAGAAAGCAATATAAAATTCAATTTTGTTTTCATTTATTCGAAGACAAGTCTTGTAATTATGTTGGTTAATTATTTAAGTTTACCAGTATTAGCAATTTTAGCTTCTCGTGTGACATCACCATCGTCCGATCCGCTCATTTCAAGATCTTTAAGTATATGAAAACCTTGAAGAACTTGTCCGAAAACGACATGTTTGTTATCTAAATGTGCACATGGACCGAATGTGATGAAAAATTGACTGCCGTTCGTATTCGGACCCGAATTAGCCATTGACAAAAGACCGGCTTTGTCGTGTTTGAAATGAAAACCTTCGTCGTTGAATTTTTCTCCGTAGATTGAATAACCACCGGTGCCATCGGACTTTTCAAAATCTCCAGCTTGAGCCATGAAACCTGGAATAATTCGATGAAAAAACGAATTACGATAACCATAGCCACGTTCATTTAACGAGAGAGAAAGAAAATTTTGAGCAGTACGTGGTAAAGCATGACGAAAGAGCTCCATTATGAGACGACCACGTGGAGCACCATCAATTTCGATATCGAAGAAAACAACTGGATTGCTATTGTTTTTCATAGCTGTTTGAGTATTTCCAGCAGGTCTAAGAGACAAAAAATATGGATTACATTCTTGTTCTTAATGAATAATTATGTTCGTTTTACAATGATGATGTAGGTGGACGAACAGCAGCAGCAATAGGAGCAGCAGTTGGAGCCACAACAGGAGCTGCAACTGGTGGAACAACAGGAGCTGCAACTTGAGGAATAGCAGGAGCTGCAACCTGTGGAACAACAACGGGCGCTGCTTGCTGTTGAGCTTGAACAGTATTATCGTTTGTGACAGTTGTTTCTTTAAGATCAGTCGCACTTTTGTCATTTTCAAGTTGACCCTGTTTCGGAGATCCTTTTTTGTGTTTACTCTTATCTTTTTTCTTTTCCTTGTTCTTTGTTTTGGCGTCTGATGTTGTACCTATAAATCAATAATACAAGATTTTATTTAAAAAAATTCATTTTCTTCCGTTACCTGTTTCTATGTTAACATAATCCGTTTCTGGTCGAAAAAACTTGCTATAATAATCATCAATGGATGAATTATTCTGCGCTCGTATAACCGTTGATCCACGTTCATACGTTACATTTAATTCATGTGGTGAAATCACATCATTATCATTTCCATATAATGAGGGTGGAATATATCCGTCAATATTCACAGAATAGTGCTGTTGTTGTTGTTGTTGGTGATGGTAGTGCTGTGGTGGTGGTTGTCGTCGTTGTTGTTGTTGCTGAGGAAATCGAAATTGTTGATTAAAATTAAGAGAAAGACCTGAGAGATTTTGTGCGAGACGATTTACGTTTGTTTGAGAAAAATTATAAGCAGGATTTGCAGTCATGACTCGACTATCAATCGTAGTGCAAAAAAATAGTACGTTAAATATGAAGGACGGATATCATCCTTGAATAAACAGGTCGAATTGAATAACCGTGTTCGAATTTTATTCGTGTTGAAAAAAAAACATAGAACGACTAGATGATTAACGATAATCAACTGTCATCGTAAAAAGATACAACTATCAATCACTCATTTACTCGTTGATGCTTGATTAAAATCATAATATTTTCGTGTTTTGATTATATTTTCAATGACATATCCGTTTTAGGTCTGATTTGACTATTTAAAATTTGGATACTCATTGGTTTGTTCCGAACGATTATAAAACGAAAACAAAATAATCGAAGGACAAATGCCACGTTACAAAGTAAACAAAATGTTTTCTTCCTTTCGTTTTTCTTTTCTTTGAACTTTGTTTGATTTTTCAATACATACGATCGAATGGTAAAGTGGCATTGGAATATATGGTACGTTTTTTTTCTTCTCTTACTTGAAATGAAAAGAAAAATTGCATCGTTTTTTTCATCTAGTCGTCGACCAGTTCGTTCGGCACGTTATCACGAAGTTTTCGGCAAAGAATCTGATTATCCTTGGTCGATTTGTTTACTTCAATTTGTTGTTGGTGGTTTCAAATGTGTGCTCTATTATTTCCTGATCTTTCTATTTCTTAAATGGTATATATGGCCAATATTCGAGTCAAGTTTAACTAAATATTCTCTCGTTCATACAACTGTAAATCGATCATCGTTGTTAATCGAACGGTTGAGATCAAATCGAAAACATTTATTGGAATAACCAAATAGTAAACAGATATTTTCTTTTTTTGCTTGTATTGAGAGAATGAATAAAAAACAATGCTTTTTTTTTGTACAATTTATTGCTAAAGATATTCAAAGCAAAAAGAAAACAAACTAAAGAATAAGTAATAATGCTAAGATAAGATAGATAGAACTACAACCACGAGAAAAAAAAGCACACACACGCACAATGGACGAGGACTTGGACAAATGATTAAAAGAAAGAACACGCATATGCAGACAATTTTTCAACGCAGACAGAAAGTTACATTTATTTTTTTGGGTTGATTTTCGAAAATTTTATATTTTTTTTTTGTTTTTTTTTCTTTTGTATGGCACATATTTGAAGAACTAATATACAACAACTACAATGTACATTCCTCATTGAATATGTTCGATGTTTTTAACAAGAAGAAATAATGAACTGTGCAGGTCGCCTCGGTGAGCGCCGAACTGTAATGGAGGGCCTCGCCTGCGTTCTTTCGACCGCACACTGTCCAGCGCGCCTTCACTCTGTACAATCATCTCCTAATTTGGAGTGTGTCGCTGCTCACACCTCGCCACCCTTTATTGCTACTAGGGAAAGAAATAAACTTGGCTCGTTTCCTATGTACGAACACTGTTCGTTTCACTGTTAAGAGTTTCGCCCTGTCCTCTCGTCTCCGTTACGTTTTAACTCTTAGCATTCAACATTTTCATGCGCAATTTCAACGGCATCATATCACCTCGGTGTTCATGCGATTGTGTTTGCGTCGGTGATGATTGAGCGGCCGATGGCATTGAAAGTGAATTATTGGTTGATGTTGTTGAAAAGTAGTTCATCAATGATTTTAATTGATTGAATGAATTGATATTGTCTTGTTGATGGAAGTTTTCGCCTTGCATTTTGCGTTCATTTGTACTGTGATAGTCGATGGTAGCTCGTGGAGGATTTGGTTTGCGTAGGAGACCATTGATTACTGATTGACAGACAGATTGAAGTGCTGTTTGTTGTTCAATTGGAGCTGATGGCGGTGGAGGTGGTGGTGGCGTTGATTTTTTCAATGATAACAATGTCATTGCTGCTTCGTCCCAATTTGCTTGTTGTTTTTCTTCGTCTTGAATTTGATTGAATGTTCGTTTCAACGAGGAAAGATTAACTTTCGATTCAGTTGGTGAAGCAATTGTTAGTAAACGTGTTGATGTTTGAGATTCAGTTTTCAGAATTTGATTGGCAAGAATTTGTAATAGAGATTCATTGGGTGGTGATGGTGATGGACTTTTATTTTGAGTTGTTGTTTTCATCTCTGATCGACTTAAATCAATAGCTCCATTATTATTTCCCATTAATTGATTGTAGAGTAAAGGATGTTGAACACGTGTATTCAACGAACTATCATCGATAGTTGTTGATTCGACTTCATCATCTTCATGTGTGTCTGATGATGACGAATATTTGGGTCGTACTGATTGAGATAAATGATCGATATCATCGTCATCATTGGATGGATTTCGATGGCCAAGAACGATGGATGCTGATGTCGTTGGTTTGAGACAAATATGACCGAGACGTTGTTCTTCTTCGAATAAACTTTCCATATCGGCTTCTTTCATATTCAAACGAGTTAACATAAGATTGAGTTTAGCCTTCAATGTTTCATTTTCATTCGATAGTTCGACAACTTTGGTTTCTAAGAACGAAAATTCAATTTGTATTGATATTTTTTTCTTCAAATTTTTATTTACCTAGAACAATATCATTGAAACGTCGTTTTTCACGCGAACGTTTAGCAGCTAAATTATTCTTTCGTCTTCTTTCCCAATATTGATCATCTTTCATATCATTCGGAATGAAATCTCGACGTTTTCGTGCTGGTATAACATCTTTTCTTGACAATAACTGTGTGAGAAATTCTTTGTCCACACTTTGTGGACCAGCTGTTGTCACAACTTTAATAACTTCACGATCACTTGTTGAACTCGAACGTGAAGCAGTAGCAGATAGCATTGGAACTTGGGTGGGAAGTTCATTTGGCAAAGGCATTGTTTTCCTTTTAAAACAGAAAGAAAAGGTTTCGACATTCAGATGAACTCGAATACACTCACTTAATACGTTTAACATGTGAATCTAATGATGAATCAGAAGGTGTTGATGAAATCTGTTGTTGTGTGAGTGCGTAAAGCATACTTAATTGTGATTGTATTTCTGATGGAAGTAAATGAGATGATCGTACAAGATCATTCGGTTGCATTTTCTATACACACATATGAAATTAAAATTATCAAAGAAATTCAGCAAGACTATTAACCTGAATGCTAGTCGTCATTATTCGTGAAGAATAATAATGATGATGATGGTACACGACTATTCGCGTTGGACTCGGATACGAAACTGACCTTTGTTTTTTTCTACATTTTACTTCTATAATTTTCTCTCGTTTCTCTCATTGCCCTAGTTCACTCTTTCTCGTTTCTATGATTTAGGACAGCGATTAATAAGATTCATATGTACACAGATGTCTACGGTCAGTTTAAGCTAGGTCATCTTGACCCTCTTTTTTTCTCTCTCTCTCTTATGAATATCGTTGACCTTATGTATACAGTTCTTTTCTCTTCGAGTTTATGTGAATGGGTGTGATCAAATAGCCGTTGAGTATCGATCAATCGATAGGAGAAAAGAAAACAAAAAGAAAATTATCGAATGGATGACCGACAAGATGAAGTGAGATGACCTTCTTCTCTCGTTCTGCGAAACGTGAACCAAAGAGAAAAATAATTGGGGCAATATGACCCGAAAAAAATATTATTCAAAGAAAACAAAACGATCGGTTTAAGTGGCCATGCTTTTGTTTTTTTTCTCTTGATTGAACACATGATTTAAAATTCATCAATCTTTTTCGAAGAAAACAATTAAATATGTAAATATTCTTAACTACTTTCTCATATAAGTCAAATCACTCATTTTCTAGGTTACGATCAAATTTATTCAGCCTTTGTTCTCTTCTCTTCTTCTCGATTATGACCTATATTTCATTATACAGTTCAATCGTTGTGCATACATTTGTCTATCGCACTACATAAGGAGGTCAAACTGACCGACATAATTTTCTTCTCATTATTCAAAAATACACACAGATGTGAATAAGTATGTGTCGGTCACACGATTTCATTTTTGACCTTCGAATCATTGAGCAAATATTCTCTCAGGAAAAAAAACAGCAGATAACGTACATATGCAGAGTCATGTGATGATGTCATTTTGTCACATGGAAAATGTACTTATAAATATGACAATTAATCAGCATGACTGAAGAGACGGCATTTATAAGATATTGCGTACATATTTCATCCTTGATAACACCAGGCTTTCTTTTCTGTACAATCGCGATGCGAAGCACGTGTAAGACGAGAAAAAAAACAAGGCACACGGATAGTACTAGAACAAAAAAACACGGGATCAAAGGGTAATACAATCATGAAACATATAAATACAGATGTCGAATGGGAGGATGAGTAAGAAACAAAAAACAAAATGTCTGAGGATAATAATGAAGACGATGATTCACTTTTATTACTTCTTCGTGATGCTATTGTTCAACATTCACCGCTCAATGATATCAAACTAATTCTTAGGTATTCAAAAATAACAAAAAAAAAGAAAATTGTATTTCGAGAGATATTCTAGTTGTAAATATATCAACATCGACGGATGTGTTCGTCGTGGCCTTCGCCCAATTCATTACGCTGTCTTCGAAAATGATTTCGAATGTGTTCGTCTTTTGATCGAAGATTATCACGCTGATGTGAATGTCCTCGACGAAGCCGGTTATTCTCCAATACATTTAGCAGCTAAATACGGTTTTCTCGATATCATGCATATACTTATCGATCATGGGTCACTCGTTAATTTTCATACAGGCTTAACTAGTATTCAAAGTCAATCCTTAGTCGGCCCTCATTATGATATTATCACTGAACCGTTGAGTCTTTGTTTGGAAAATAATCATATCGATTGTGCACGTTTACTTCTTTGTTCGGGTGCTGATGTCAATCAAAAGTATTTTCTCGGCTTTGAAATTAATTTACTGCCCTACGAGAATTATCAATCATTGGAATTAATCCTTCGATACGGTGCTAATCCCAATGCACTTTCACGTAGTGGAATAACTCCATTGATAAAAGCATGTCGAGAAGGTAATTTGCCAGCAGTGACTTTACTTTGTCGATATGATGCCAATGTTAATTATGTAACGAGAAAATTTCGACAACGAAATGCATTGATAACAGCTATTGAAACGAGACGATGCGATATCGTCAGACAATTGTTAACTTTTGGAGGATATACAAATAAACATCCGGAATTGTGTAATTCGCCTTTGGAAACAGCGATTCGAAAGGATGCACTTGACATCGTTCGACTTTTAGTCGGTATGACTAATTGAAACGAAAAAAAAAGCGATTTGTTATTCTGAATTGGTTTGTTTTAGAATTCGGTGTTGATACAAACGAAGAAACTAATGAAGATACTGAATGTGTAACTCCATTGATTCTCGCTTGTCAATGCTCGTATCTTCAATATCAGTATGAAATTATCAAATGTCTTCTTGAAAATGATGCTCAACCGAATCGATCGCTTTCGAATACACCTCAACATCATCATCAGCATGTTCCATTTCGAACGCCACTCGTTGCCTACATTAAACACGCGAATGAACGACGATTCGACATGCGAATTATTCGTTTATTAATCGGTTATGGTGCTCGAATTTCGTTTTCACGGGGTCGAGGTTCGTTGATTTGATTTTTTTTTGTTTTTACTTCTATTTTTTTTCTAACAAACAGACAGTGTTCTTCGTTTTCTTCGTCGTTTTCAATCGAATAAGAATTTAATTGAATTACTCTGTGATGCAGCTTATAAATATCAATTGAGTTACATTACCGAATCAGTCGGTCTTAATGAGAAAACGAAGAAAGAAATCTATCGACGTGCAACAACACCGTGTACATTGAAAAATATCGCACGAAAACAAATTCGAACTTGTTTATCAAAGAAACATCGTGTCGATCAAGCTGTAGACAAACTTGATCTACCTCGATTTCTTCAACGTTATCTACTCTTCGAAAATGTTTAAAAACATTTTTTTGGCTTGAAATTTCATTGTAAATATGTAATTATGTCTAATAAATAACCTCGTGCCTGGCACTCGATTTTATGTCTACATGAGTCATATGAAATACGACATAGTATTCTTCTCGATGATAATGATATTTTTAGATACGCATAAACACACACACACAAACATAATTTTCTTATTTATCGATAGATCTACACATAATACAAGAGAGAGAGAAAAAAAATAGAATTGTCTAACATCTAATCAAACAAATACTTAAAATAGAGTTAATTAAATAAACGATTGCTGTTCGTCGGTTCGTTCTGTAACAACAGTTTTCGTTGTTTGTTGACTTAATGTTTTTTCACGTCGAGTTAAATACCACCAAATAGCATAGATCGGTATGGGCAATGCCGATATTGTGCTCATTGTCCATCCAGCAATGCTCACACGTACGACTGTTTTCGCATCACCAAAACTATCGAATTCATGTTTATCAAATTGAATAAACGAACAAACATAAAGCACACAAAGAATAATCGGTGCAATATATCGACATGTTATACGCCAGTAGATATTCGGCTTTTGCCCAGTCATCGTTTGAACATCATTACTAAATCGATCCATGCCGTAGAGCCATGCTGTAGCTATAAGTTCGCAGAGAACAACGAACATAATCGAGGGTGATGTGCCGAAAAAGTCCATGAAATGAACGATATTCTTGCCGCCGTAGGTTAATGTCGAGAATGAGGCAAGAAATGGGATGAGAACAACAAGAGCACGAGATAGACGAGGACGACGAGCAAATATCGGAAATTCATCGGCTATGGCTGTGTAAACGCTTTCGGCACCGGCAAAAACACTATCGAGACCCAATGTAATCAACATAATAAAGAATAACATCGAAAATAATGGTGCACCACGTATTGATGTTAAAATCTCCGGATAGACAACGAAAACAAGACCCATATTACTTTCAGTAAATTGTCGTACATCACTTTTTAAACGAAATGATAAATATCCTAGGCCAGCAAATACAACAGTACCATATAATAAACTTGTCGAACAATTAACTAAACTAGCAATTAACGCTGTATGAGCGACTTTATCATGTGAATCGGTAAAACTTGCATAACTAAGTAAAACACCAAAACCAGGTCCTAAACTGAAGAAGATTTGTACGGCAGCTGCTTGCCAAACGCCATATTCTTTTAAACTTTGAAATGTTGGTGCAACATAATATTTTAAACCTTCGAAAATTCCATCGAGTGTCAATGAACGTAATAGTAAAATAACTAAAACGAAATATGGTACTAAGGCCGTAAACCAAATAGCTTTGCCTGCTGTTCGAACACCTTTAAAGATCGACAGATAAATAAGAAGAAAAACAAGCATTGAACATCCAACTAATTCCCATTGTAATGAACCTAACTGATTGATATTAGGTGATAAATGAGATCTCAACATACGACGTTCGAAATATTCATCGGCTGACGAACACGAAGCATTATGCGTAAAATTTAAACTTTCTTTATCATGTAACGAATAACAATTGTCTGTATTCCAAGAATTTTTACAATATGTCCATGGTACAACTGCGTTAAATGACGCAAAAAAATAATGAATCGACCAAGCAATGATTGTATTGTAGTAGGATAAAACATAGAAATTGATGATCAACATTGCATAACCAATGCCTTTCAATGGTGGACAAACTCGTTCCCAGATTGTTATATAGCCAAGACGATGATATTGACCAATGGCCAATTCCATGTACATACAAGGAAGACCAACAAGAAATAAAAATGTAAAGTAAGGTAAAAGAAAGGCACCACCACCATTTCGATAACAGGTTGTTGGAAAACGCCAAACATTACCTAATAGAGAAACAATAATAACAATAATAATCTCGGTTAATCAACAAAATTCTACCGAGATCAACAACAAAACCAATAATTGACAGAAGATAAACAACTCGATTGCTCCAATTATCACGATTGTTTTGTAAGATTGTTAAATCACGATGATGATGATTCGTTTCGACTAATGCTGTTGTTGTTGTGGTGGTCGTCGAAACAACCATTGGTATACGTTCTTGTTCAGTTTGTTTGCTCGACATGTATCTATCTAGATAGAATTAACCAGGTTTGCCGTTGGCTTGTTCCATGATCGATGATGTTTCTGTAATAGATCTACACAAACATAGAAATTCGCTCTCTTTTTTTTTCAACTAAGACGACAGATCTGTCAGATAGATTCGACCTTATCTATAATTTTCTTTTTGAGAAAAGACGAAGATATGTGTGTGTATGTTAGATATTAATTCATTTGGACATGAGAATCTATCTGGCAAATTTAACGTATGTCAAAATGAGAAAACGAAAAGGACACACACTGTTTGAAAGAAATTTGATGTTTAATGTTATGATGTCGATGTGATATGCGAGACACAGAGCGAAAAAAAAACTTTCTATTTTAAATACTTATCAAAAAACAAATTTGTTGATTAACCATTCGCAGACATATGAGAACAAAGTCCATCTGTTATCGAAACCTGGCTCTTTTAATTGACTTTCGTGTTTTATCAAAGTCATGAATAATACGAGATTTACTATTATGATTATTATCATCATCGACAGTCATTTTTCATTCTCATCGAATGGGAAAGAACGAAAGAAACACAAAATTTCAAGGCACTTTTTACTACCTGTATAGATAATTATTCTGATTTGATTTTGTAACAAGTGTTAACTTGTCTGTCAAACGAAAGGCAATGAAGATATGTCATCGACTTTTGTTTTTCTTTCTAATTGATATACCAGTATGTGTGTATATATCTCAAGTCAAAAAGCACTGTTGCTAATGCTTTTCGATGATCAATCAATTAATTGAATACACACTATCTCTACAACTATCACCACTACATCAATCGTATCATTTGCATCTTTTCAATTTCAAGCTGAGAGAAAACGTTATGTCGATAACTGACAAGATGAAAGAAAAAGAAAATGATTGTTTGCCTAGCCCGAGTGGAGTGAAGAGAAAGAAAAAGACCATTTGCTAGCTCTTAAGAGAATCTAGATTGTCAAGTCGACTGATAAGATTTATCGAATGTTTATATCATTCATTTTCAAGAGAATACATACGAACAAAAAGTCAAGACAACTACTAAAAATCAATAGTCTGGTTCTTTCTTTCTTTCTTCGTTTTTAATAAACTGAAACTCTCTTCTTGGTAAATAGCTTAACTTCAATCATTTCCTTAGTTCAATCTTATTCATTGAATTTGAAATCAAATAAGATAGATACAGGCAGGATATGAGAGAGTTGATCGGAAATGGTTCGAAACACCTAATCCAATGTTGATTCATTGATATCCGGCTTGTTTTCTCGATATTATTTTATTGAATTAACTACTCGTATCCAATCGAATAAGTCGAAGTTTATTGGAATCACAGAGAACAGTTGCAGCTTCATTTTCACCGCCACAATAATGACTTGACGAGAACACAGTTAACAAACGTCCATTCAGTTGTAACTAATCCAACATTATCTTCCATTTTTTGTTTTATAAAAACAAAATGAGTTACTTTGAAACCTTGCTGCTGAACTTCATGAGCGCGTACAACATATGACAATGAATTTTGATTGAGAAAATCATTCAATGCTTTCGATGAAAAGAAATAACCTGTTCCTCGACGAACATTCGAAATAAATCCATTGTTTGTATTATCTAAATCTCGCATATCATTTGACAATGGATCGTTCCAAAGTAATTCCCAAGCAAAAGACGATTCATTTTCGGGATCACGTAATGGACACGGAATTTGTGAGACTAATTTGAAAAAATCATTTTTCACATCGATCGATGGAATACCACCGTGAACACAAAGAATTCGATGATCAACAAGAGCGCCTGTACAACAACAAAAAAACGGAAGGAATGATTAAGAAATTTCTCTTCGTTGGTTATTTTTTTTGTGTCTCGTACAAATTGGCATTGCATCGAAACATCGATTGATTTCTTCCCAAACTTGATCCCCGAGGTCTACGCCAAATTTTCGGCGACATTCGCCATGAAATTGAAACATATCCTGAACAGTCCGTAGTTCGTGATTGCCACGCAATAGATAGATCTATGATCGAACTCAAACCTCTGTTCATCAGAACACAAAATCCAACAACGACAAACTTTATGAGGACAGAGAACTTTTTGAGCGAAGAGATAGGCAACTACTTCGACACCTTCTTGTCCTCGATCGACATAATCACCGAGAAATAAAATCGATGCTGGCGTAAGCACTGGACCCAACCGCCAGAATGTCTTTTCAAAACAAATTAAATCACGAAAATTCCCATGCAAATCACCGACTATAAAAAAAACAAATCAATGAATAATTCGATTTTTTTTCATTCATTTTTAGAAAATCTTCGTACGAATATAACAAGCAGATGAAATTCGTAATAGACGATCTTCTTTCATAAAAATCGAATATACTTGTTTGCATAGAACTAATAAACAACGTGCCATGGCAACCATGTCAACTTTCCCCCAAGTAAACGGATCTTTCAATGCTGGTCCACCTATTCATCATCATACAAATCAAGTCTACGAATGAATTCACTCTCGGACAACCTTCTTTCGATCCACGTTCGAAATAACGTAGACCATTGAGCATTTCATTGGCATGTGTACGTTGATTAAAACAATCTTGACTATTAATTCGATCGAATTTACCATTATTATCATCGAAAAATAAAGCTGTACTACCACTGATCGCTCCGGCTATTTCCATATCATACAATGATGTTATATCAACAACAATACCAGTTTTTTTCACCTGAAAATTTCTCATTTTTTTAAAGAAAAAGATTAAAAAAACAAACAAACTTTCACAATATGTGTAGCTATTTCATACGGATGAGATCCTTCGATTGATGCATTCGATATTTGTTGTTGTGTACTCAATCGTTTTGGTACAGTTACTGTTGTAGTTAAAGTTTGATTAGTTGGAATTGCTACTAGGATATTCGATTTAGTTGTTGGTCGTTTTAAGAAATCATTAATAGACATTGTCAATCGAAATAAAACTGATGTGCCACGAAATCGAAGTTGACCAACTCCGGACAGAAAATCCATGAGATTCAATGCTTGATCGGTTGATTTCAAACCAAATAAACGAAACATCTGCAAAGCTTCATCATTCAACGCATCACCCTCAAGATTCTGTCCTTTATTTTTGTGTATATCTTTAATCATTGATTTGAATTCATCGAAATTCATTCGTTGATTATTACTGATATTATAATAACGAAAGATATATCGACAACGTTGTTCAGCTGGTATACCACCGTGTTGAGTATTTGGATCGAGTGCGGCGAGACCGAGTAGATAATCGAGGAAAGTCAAGTAATTTCGTTGAGTGGAATCGAATGCACGAAAATAATCGGACATATGTTGAGATTCGAGACCTTTCTGTAGCATCAATTCTTTGAATGTTTCGAAATTTAAATAATCACAAGGTACAACAGCATAGTGAAATTCCTCGTAGAGTTTTTCTTGAATAGTCGATGAAATTTTAGCTGAAATCAGTAATGTTTCAGCTGCATTGTTGTGTGTTGTTTTTGATATTGTTTCAATTTGAGGAATTTTCATTTCTTCGAAAATAACCGATGTATTCGATTTATTTGTCGAATGAAAAACATCTTTCAATTGTTTATTTATAAATAACGGTTCAATACTTAATAATTTCGAATATTTATTTATTAATTTCAGTTGATTTGTTGTTAACCAAAGAGCAATATTATCCTGTAGATTATTTAACTGTCGTTCGATGTCGATTGCATCCGTTTTTCCATTCATCCAAAGATGAATGATTGTTGTTGATTTTGGTACGATGCCATAGAAAAGAACATCTCGACCTTTGAATGGAAGTGTTTTTGTTGAGCAAATTTTAGCAAGTTGTATCTGTTCTAAATCATATTGAATCAATGGTTCAATCAAACGTTTAATCGTTTGAATCGGTGTTTCATTGGCAGTTCGTTCATTAAACGGAAACCAAAGGCCATTTCGTTGTCGATGATTTATCATGAGATAAGCATCTTTTGTTTTATCGTAAATAACACCAACGATATAATCTTGTGGTGATGCTTGATGATGATTATTCAATGAATTCTTTTGGTGCATCGAATCAAACGAAATCAGTGATAATTGTGAAGAGACAGAAAAAAAAGTACGAAAACGAAATTCTAGGTGATAGGAAGCGCTTGTTTTGTGAATTCAATTTTTATTTTATTTGAAAATTGAACGAAGAAGCAAAATGTTGAAATCGAACGAACGAACGAATTAATTCACTCTAGTTATGAAGGAGAAAAAGAAACGGAATATTTTAAAAGGGAATCATCATGAACATTATAACCGAAGGATATGAAGAAAGAAGAAGAAGAGCATGAATATTCAAATAACAAGAGAAGAAACTCGATTCTTCTAGTCTAAGAATTGAATAAATAGAAAGTAAACGTAACATAGAATTATAATAATAATCAACGATAGAATATCGTCGCGTAGGGAAAAATGATGTCTATTAACAAAAAACGAACATACGCAGTCAATGTGTCAATAATATTGAATAAAACAAGAACAGAAATCATTTTTGTTTAATAATTAACGTTGTTGATCAATATTGCCTGAGTTGAAGTTTTGAAAATCATCAATGGTATTCGTTGTGAATGAACTACTAGTAACATTATAGTTAACTGTACCACCAACGCCTAAACCAGATCCATAACTAGCTCCTGAGGTCGATCTTTGAATACCGCCGCTACTCGTACGTTGACGAAGTTCTTGATACATTTGTTGTTCAACTTGATCAGTTCTTTGAACAATATCTTGAGCTGGTCGTCCGTAACGTTGTACTAGACTTGTTCTGTCCGTTCGTTGCCAAGTAGGATTAACAGTTGCATCGAGTACATCGATCGGACCTGAACAAGCAGTTGATGCAACATGAATAGCTGATCCACTTTCTGCTTGAGCAAAATTTGAATAAGATTCATGAAAACTACCACCACTCTGTCCAAGATTCAAATGCGAAGCTGAATCACTCTGTTGATATTGTTCGTCACAATTAATATTAAAGCCAGGTTCTTGTGTTTGAAATTCACCTGTGACTTCGTGCGTTGACGTTGTTGTATATTGTTGTTGTTCGTGATGCGATGGTGTGTATTCGAAATTAGCAGTGTTTGCGTATTCACCTGATTGTTCGGCATATGAATCAGGTAAATTAGCGTTTTGATAGGCGAATTCTTGTTGAATATTATGTGAACTCGTCGTTTGAGTGACTCCTTGACCATCGCAACGAGTTGAAACAGGAACAGGACGTTCACGATCGATGATAATCGGTCGTTGTGTTACAGGTACTGGCCGATCAACGAGAACAGGTCGAGCAACATGAATAACTTGAGGTCGAACAATAACACCTATAGAGTACAAATAATGAAATAGAAAAGTTCGATGTAAATATCACAAAAGATGAACACGTACGTTCTCGTGGAACAAAAACAGGTTTAATAACAGGAACGTAGACATTACGTGGAACATAGACAACATTAGAGCCTCCGCTTGTTTGTTGAACAGCAGGTGCTGGACCAGATGGAAAAAATGATGTTTGTGCTGTTGTTGTTGTTGCTGTTGTGGATGTTTCACCTTGTCGTGGCATGTAGAAGACAGGTTGAATAGGTTGAACAACAACACGAACTTCGCCGCCAGTAGTTCGACGTTCGACTTCTGTTTTTCCACGTACATCAACACTTGGAGTGATTTGTGTTTGAGTACCACCATCATGTCCCGTCCATTGTATTTTGCCACCGTTTTGACCCATACGTCTATTTATTTTGAGGAGAAGAAGAATGAAAACAATAAATTTGTGATAAATTTCTATAAGATATTACTCAATGGCATTAAGAATATCAGCACGAAATCGGTTGAAATCAAACGATGATCTTCGTCTTGGACTTCTTGTCGAACCACCTTTTGATTCGAAAATTTCAGACTTATTGAAAAATAAGGAAAAATTAATATTTTTTTTTCAAAAAGAAAAAAGATTCTTTACTTTACTACGCTTCTGCCAAACTTCAATAACTGTTGGACGAGCCGTAACAGATGCTTCAGTGTGCGAAGTTTGACTACAAGCAAATAAGAATATTTCATTCTGAATAGAAATTCATTCGAATGATAACTTACACTTGATTTGTAAAACTACCGCCTGATGTCTGTTGATAATTAGTATTAGCAAAACCACTACCACCTGCTGAAGCGACACCACCACCAGCATTCGATTCAACAATGTAATCTGCTATGAGTTGACCTTGTGCTGGAAAAGGTAAACTTGCCGCTAAATTGGCGAGACCTGCTCCTGAACCAGCAGCACCAATTGGACCAGCTAATAAATAAATCAACAGAAAAATGTATTTATAAAAATTTAAAAAAAAAACTAAATATTAACCTCCGCCAAAGCCAACGCCACTTGCTGCATGATTAAAACCACTTAAACCACCAATGCCAGCTTGTGCAACACCGGCACCGAATTGTCCAGGATAGACAGCAGTACCAGGTGGACCACCAGGAGCAGCCTGAAGTACTACTTGTGTCCAACCTGGTGGACAAGGTCCTGTTGGCTGTTGGACAGGTACTTGAGGTTGTACTGATGGATAAGTTACACCAGTTTGAGCTTGACCTTGAGAATATGATCGAGTGACTTTTTCAGTATTTTGTACTTCAATTTTGCCTTTATATTCATAACCCGGTGGTGGTTCTTGTCGATGTGGACTATGATCGCCACGTTCAATAAAGATCAGATCTTCATTGATGTGTCCATAGCCGTCAGCACCAACTGATGAATGGCTTTGGGCACCTTGATGAAAGCTGAATTGTTCATTACTTTGTTGTTGTTGTTGTTGTTGTTGTTGTTGTTGACGATGATGTCGACGATGACGATGTCGACGTTTACCTGTTTGTTCACCAGAAGCTTCACCTTCAACTGATTGAGCTTGTGCTGCTTCATCATTTAATACACTTGACGAACGTTGACCGATCAATTGTCTTTACAAAAAAAAAGAAAATGTAACATTGTTCGTATTTTTTTTTTCAAAGAAAAGAAACTCACTCTGGAACACCTTGTGGTTGTTCAGTAACGCCAGCACCAGTTACAGTCTCTTCGGGATTACTACGATGACGTCGATGACGATGTCGATGATGTTTTACTATCGGAGCTTCAGGTCCGCTTGTGTATTGACCCTGATTATAGACATTGCCTTGATATTGATTAGTAAATCCATAATTACCACCGAAATATTGCGGTTGTTGTACTTGTGGATAGAAACCACCAGATGCACCTGTGGTAAAACCACCTACGCCTGTAGAATAACCACCTGCAGCTGTAGAATAACCACCTGCACCATATGGAACACCGTATCCACCACTAAATGGTGCACCATCATCTAAAAATCGAACGAAATTCTCTCATACGACTCGTTTTGTAGGCGAATTGATAGTTTACTCTGTTGAATATTATGACGTCCATAATCAACTTTATGTATTGATTCATCACGACTTATTGGTGAATCACTGGCAACATTATTTTTGCTTTTATTATGATGATGGTGATGATGACGATGATGATAATGTTGTTGAAAGGGCATTTGTCGTGCTCCACCGTATCCAACTGCAAATGGAACGGCACCAGCCGTAGCAAAACGTGGGTCAATCATTGTTAATAAAGAAATAAATCAAAAAATAAGAACAACTAGTTTAAATAATCGATCTAGAATAGAGAAAAAACACCTCATCAACACAATATTTACTTTTATGCTGCGAACTAGTCGTTCTCGACTGTTTTTTCTTCTTTCAATCTCTCAATTACTAAACATCGGAGGACAATGTTCTACCGTTGTAACTTTGCACTTGTGAAGGTATTACGTGAACATTCATATGTATTTACTTTTATATCACCAAATGAATAATTGTCGCAAAACGATACGAAAAAAAAAAGAGAAAAGCTCATGGACGCTCGTATACCATCTGACAAATTACCTTTGACCATTTGCCCACACGCGTTCACACATATAAACTAATGACAATAGATGAAACACAGTCCTAACTATTAGTACTAATAAAACAACAGTAACAATACGTATGCGGAGATGCATAAATTCAAATGAATATGTATACGTCTGGACTATACCAAAAACGAAGAAGAAATAAATGTATGTATGTGTGAAGTACAAAGAGAAAAAAAGAGTGATAGTTACTAGTCATCTTTCATATTTCATCTCAAGCGTATCGATTGAAATACAGTGAATATATTAGAGAGAGAATGTGAGATATGTAAAATGGGAGAAGAAAAGAGAAAAAATTTAAGATGATATGGATTGATCTATGGCTCGTCATCACAAAGCAAAATGGTGACCGATACATAAACTCGGTTAAAATTCGTTTGTTCATCGTCAAATGTTAACTCTCGAATACATATTCACCAATCATAATTTTAAAAAAATAAACATTTCACACTTATTACAACTAATAATATTTCATTTATTAACAAAATGAATAACACATATACAATTAGTTGTTGTTTATTGTTATCAACTATCGTTCCTCATAATTATACGGTATAACTCTTATCATACGAAAAGTGTAGGAAAAAAAAACACGCACACACATCTTTAAAATGTCTAATTACGATTGGCAAGGTCTTGAGAAAAAAGTCATTGAGGTGTTTATGATCATATACAGTTTAAGATAACGATATACGATTGGATATTAATATCAATCATATATATCATTGAAAAAAATGAGATACATACGTAGGTAATAATCTATCACTTCAATTATGAAAAAACAACTATTAAGTCTCGTACGAAGGAAAAATCAAAAAGTGAAAGTCTATTCGAAGACGTTAGTAATCGTTGATTTGAATGGTTAACTTACCTGTGTCGCTATTTCACAGATGTAGAAAAAAAAAGAAATGATCTAACATCACTTTCACGTTCATTTATCAACATGTCATTCTGTTGCAACATGTTGTCAAGCAATGAATTTATTATTGTGATATATATGCATATGTAAAAGGCTCATCACTCGGTTCAATTTATACATGTTGACTAAACCAGCGAGAGTATCTAATGTTTCTTTCTTTCTCTCTCTCTCTTTATACATATATATGATTGAAATTCAATGAAGCATAACCGACATTGTTAGCTTTGCCTATACTTGTTTCGTTTCACAATGACCATTGATGAAAGTGCAACATCTTACAATTGTCAAAATCTGAGCATTGAAATGATTTCATTTTTTTTCAAATTAACTAAAAACTAAAACGGAAGAACAGAAAAATATTATTAATAGTTAGTTAAGCCTTGATTTGATTTCTATCAGCAATTAGACATAGTATCTAAATGATTAAAAAAAAACAAATAACGATAATGTTTTGTTTACTTGTAATTATTAATGAGAAGGTTCCTGTTGAGCCTTAAACAGAAAAGTCATCTCATGGTTTTCTTTTGATAAATAGATTTAATCAACAAAAAAAACCTGATTGATTGATAATTGATCACAATCTCAAAGTCACTTAATTTTGATTAGAGCAGAATAACTTTTTCTTTATCTTCTAAGGAAATCAACCTTTAGAAATGTACTATTCAAAATCAATATGACTATTTTCAAGATTATCTCTTCTTTTGAATATTTAATCACTGTTTATTAATAAATATCAGCAACGGTAAAAGAAAACGTAAAATAAATAAAATAACGAAAAAAAAATTCCATGTTAATTATTTTGAATATGTTATGAAGAGCGAGAGAGAGAGAGAGAGAAAATTAAATATATCTAATTCGACTTTCATCAATTGCATCTAATACAACGGGATGATCGAAATAGTCAATCGGTGGTTCTTTATAAACGTCGTCTTCATCAGTAAAATCTTCATCATGATGATGAATATCTCTTTCTTTTGTTGCACCTAATTCCAATTGATAGGCGCTATTGTCTTTGGGCAGTTGAAGTGATGATGCCGATGGAACAACTAGTTCAATATCGAGATCTTTGAGAACTTCAGCAACTTCTTGTCGAGTCATTTCTTCGATGTTCGAGCCAGGTTTTAATTTATATCGTCGATGTTTTTCGAATAATTTCGTACTTGCTAAAATTTCAATGAATGTACCCCAACGATGAAAAATCATGGTAAAAAATTGAATAATCATGCAAGTAGCAAAGAACATCATGAATAATAAACCAAGAACTTGAACTTTCGTTCCTTCTTTGCCAAAGAATCGACCGATATCAATCATAATTTCTGTAAATTGTGTTGCAACATATTCACATTGAAATTGTAGAATAATCCAAATGGCATTTAACATTAAGAATGCAAAGCCAGCATTATTTCTTAAACTGATCAAATCAGCATGAATACGACGTTCATCATCGGCATTTTTATCTAATGGTGCGAGATATTTCGCGAGTATTTGTTGCCAAAAAGTGATTTCATCAGTATGAAGAAAACCGATGACTGAATCAGCACCAAGCCAAGGCAATTCTGACCAATACGGATTGATCATATTATTTCGAGATTTATTCAATGTTGAATTCGTTGTATCGGTTATATTGGTGATGCTTAAAGTTTTATTTTGTTCGGTTGGAACCGGAACAGTTGCCGTTGTTGTTTCTTTGGCTTGTAATTTTGCATTTGCTTCATCACGATCGAGTTTAGTGAGAATTTTTTCCAAGAGCATTTCTTGTCGTTTAGCTGTCGGACGAAAGACTTGTTCGATAACATCGCCAACTTGATTGAGAACACCACGTTGTTGACCATCGCCCCAAATCATATTACTGATGATGTCAGTTGCACGACGTTTTTTCGGTTCGATTTTTTCCGATTGATTCTCTTGTGTTTTCTTCTTTTTCGTTTTCACTTCGACAGTTTCTCTCGTTCCCCAAGAAACAACATGTAAATTACATAGAGCATAAGTAACAAGAAGAAGATAACCGCCAGGAATGGTGATAAGATAAAGAAAACCATGGATTAAACTCGTCATTTCATTTGGATGAAGAAGACCGGTTAGAATAAAGATAAATGCAACACTCGGAAGAAACACAGCACTTGGATCGAGAAAACCTGACTTCACAATTTGAGCTGATGTAGCAACAAGTACCATTGACATAACTAATGCGTACAAAGCTGAAATAGAAAGCAAATAGAATTTGAATCATTGATTTTTGTTCAATAGACCTGTCATAACAGCACCAATAGCAATTTGTGTACTAGCTTTTGTTTTCAAACAGATGACCATATAGAAAATAGCCGGAAGAACTGAAATCGTATACGATTCAGCGATGGTTAACGTCGAGAAAACTGTTCGTAATGCCGAAGCAATAGTCAACAAAATTGTTCCTGGTCCTAATATTGTCGAAACAAACAAAACAGCTTGATAGAACATATATAATTTCGAAACATTTTCATTGACATAAGTCGTATGTTTCGTATCTTTCAATAGATCCATAATATTAGCCATAGTCGATGGCATCCATCGTCGACGTTGATTAAAAAATTCCGTAAAACTTTCCGGCGCATGCGTATAAGCATCCGATGCAGCACAATATTCGACTCGATAACCTTGCTGAAGTAAAAGTGTTGTTAACCAACGATCTTCACCTTGATCGTATTGAACGTAATGTGCAGCTTCGGTTGATTTATCAGCATAACGTCGCATGACATTGTCATCCATTAATGATGAACCACGAAATAGAGAAAAACAACCGGGACAACAGAGAACACTGCCTAGTTTATGTTCAGCTGCTTTTTGAAGCCAATGACCAACGGCATATTCGAACTGTTGATACCAGACGATAGGTCCATCACCTGTTGGATGAATACGACCGCAGGCAGCTGCTACTTTAGGATTTTTACGCATACGATCGACTAATAAGAGAACAGCTTCAGGTTTGAAATCGACATCACCATCTAATGCTAATACAAATGTATTTTGTGCAGATATTTTCTTATCAGCTGGTAAACCATTTAAAAATTCACTAAATCCAATGAATTCTGCGTCTAATTTCGATGTAAACTGTGTCGTATTATGTACATTCGATTTTCGTCGTAACAATTTAAACGATAACAAATAGTACATATACATAACTTGACTCCAACGTTTCTTATGTCGAATTAAATTCTTATCTTTCATATGAACAATCAAACGATTTTTGCCCGGTAATAACCAAACAAGTCGTCCGCCGTATGGCGTTGGAATTTTAATCGGATCATCGACAACTTTTTCAACACCATGTACATACGCTCCCGCGATGTTCACAGCCGAAACGAGCTGTTTAACATAACGATTCGGTACACGATTGCCTTGTTCATCGTCTTCGAATGCATCGTCAAAGAGAACATGTGTCTCGAAACGATAATAATCAGGATCAACTAGACGAAGATTTTTTTGTACAGTTCGACGAGCATGTTGATCCGAATCGAGACGAAAAATCGATTTTAATAGTTGAACCATCTCACTGGCGGTTTCGTGCCACATTGTTGCACAGACATAGATCATTGGAATAGGAAATTTACGTTTCAATGAGATATCAGGTTCGAGTTGATCTGAATGTTTTCATTCATAAGAGAAAAGAAAATAGTACGCTTATTTCTTTTTACCTTTCATATCAATTTGATCTTTTTGCTGTTTGTTTAATAGTAAATTCTGTTCGATAATTGAAGATTCGTAATATGGAAGTACAAATAATCTGAAAATTGAATTTAAAAGAGACAAATAAAAGAGAAACGAACGACAAACTTATAAATCATTGCCAATCGTTCCGATGTTGGAAACCAAACATGACTGGTGATTTTCATTTTCGATAGCCAAAGAATCAAAAATCCAACTAATGAAATCACAACTAATTTCGAGCCCAATGCTTCACAAATAAACAAAAATTGAAAAAATAAAATCCATTTTTCATACCAAGTTTTTACCTTGTGGTTTATCCAAATAGAATAATTGTCCAATTTGAATCATATCTTTGTGTAATCCTTGCGCAGAAAATAGGAATACGTATGAAACAAGTGTCGACATTGTCAATGGTAATGAAAAGCCAAGACATTGCATTAAAACCTAATTGAACATATGTGCTTATTGAGATTTTCTTTCGTCTTACTTTGCAAGCAATACGTCCGGTATAGTAGCAAACGCACGATGAAAGAATTTGAATAAGACACGGCATGAAAACGTGATTGGTTACACGAAAAAGATCGTCGTATTCATCGAAGAAACTAACGTGTCGATGGAGTTGATCACCGATTGGAATCTGTTGAAATACTTGCCAATAGAGTTTTCGTTCGACAATTGTCGGAAGAAAGTAAATAGCCGATGAAATTAAGATAAAAATCTTCCAAAGACTAACTGTAATATAGACTTTTGGACGTGTTTTTTTCAATAATCGAAGTTGATGTTGAAACGATTTGAGAAGATGTTTTTTCGAGAAATTACTTTCAATGAAACTTTCCCAATAGCCAAGTGAAATAAGAAAAAGTGCAAGTGGTATTTGCCATTGAAGTGAACTCGGTAGTTTATCGGCCGTGGGAAGTATATACGGAATGAAAACAATCGAAAGTTGCATGAGAACAGCTGTGATATCGGTGATCAATGAGAGTATTTTCATTGTTGAATTTTGTTCTTGTCGAGACGAGAACAGATTTAAAATCGATGGAACAATACAAACACCATTCATAAGAAACAGACCAGTTACATTATCAATCGATGGAAGTATTCGAAAGATAAGCAATGAAAGACCAATTGTATGACATGTTTCGATAAAATGGACCTGAATAAGAAATAGAAATGAAAATGTAGGAAACAAAATCTTGAAGAATACACCCACCCAGAGAGAAAGAAGAACGGGTGGCGAATGTTTAATACGAAAGCTGGATAAGAACACGCTTTGAATGAATGTGAATATGTAAGGTACAATCATGGTTATAAGTAATAAGATTTGCCATCGAATAATGTAAACTTTTGGCTAAACAAAACAGAATTTCGAATAGATAAACATATTTCGTAGAACTGAACAAACTTGTTCGAGATTTTTGTACGCATTTATCATTGTAAAAAGACTTAGTTTACTTGTAACGGCTGATGTTAAAACAAGAAGAAAAAAAATGCAATAAACTAAGATTTTAACTATTCGACGAAATGTTAAACGTCGTTCTTTATTAATAACTTGTTCTTCTTCATAATGTCGACTAGTGACATGAGCTACATCCCACCAATATCCATTATTTGTCGTTGTACTAAATGGATTTTTCCTTCAAAACAACACACATACAGATAGATTCATTTGAATTGATATTTTTATGTCATTGAATTACTTTGGTTTATTTGTTTCGTCATTGGGTCGTTTTAAAATATCGGAATGAGAACGTTTGCCCGTCGATGAAGATAATAATGATGATGATGTTGTTGTTGTTGATCCTGCAGCTAACTGAGATTGATAACGTTTCATTTGGAGAAAATACAAGAATAAGAGTTAATCGGTCTACGAAGTTATATTTATATGTGCTTTCGACTTCTATTACGTTTAAAACGGACGAATTTATATATAGAAGAAAGAAAAAATGTAGTGAGCAGTCGGGGGTAAAATTTATTGTTTTCATCGACGAAAACGTTATTTTGTTTGGTACAATCTTCATAGACGTATATCGTTCTCTGCCGAGAAAAATAAAATGTCGAACGATGGACTTTCGTTTTTGTCACTAGAAAATGTTTATTTAAACGTTGTTTTTTTTTGTCTTTCAAAAATCAAATCGACAGAGTATTATGTACATTAATAAAAAAAAAGAGAAAGAAAGTCAAGCAACAGATATGCATTGGAGACTACAAATCAGCGTTCTCACAATACATTCAACAGAGTTGGAAATAAAAAAACAAACAAACTGAACAGTCGAAACACCTGCTCGAACAATTTTCGTGTCAAAAAAGAAGAAAACGACAGTGAAATTTCAGTCATCTGACAGTCAATTCATTCTCACAGAAGTCATCACCTTATTTATATACGTAACAATAAAAAAATAACCAAGAAAGCTCTTGTTTTTCGTTGAATTTTAAATCGATTGCATCGGACTAATTGACGGAGTTGTCGTTGTTGAAACTTTGGTTTTAGTTGATTTCGTCGTAGCTGACTTTTGTTTGCTTGGATATATGGTCGAATCATCATCTCGTGGTGCATCAAATGTACGTTTCAAAAGTGCATAGACCGGATATGTAAATGCATTCGTTGGTACAGCACGTAATGTACACGGTACAAAACCCCGTGTAAATACTTGCCAACCCTCGGTACGAAATGATTTCACAGCACAATCCCAAACACCCTTATAAACATGTTCTCGTGCTGCTTGATATCGACTTTTAATAACATCGAACGGATAGGAAACTGTCCAAGCAGCAATGCCAGTAAAACCACCACCTAATAAACTCAAATACATCGGCATGTCAGCTTCTTTGCCTGTCGGCGAAAAGTTCACGACAAAAAATGCCCATGCTGGAAAATAAGCAGCAAATGACGGTATGTCACGAGCGAGTGTCATTGAAAGACCACGCATAACACCGTGCCGAACACCTCGTCTCACGTACGATTTTTTCAAACAATCAATTGGGCCGTCATAGAGATGCGTTGTTAGCGCGAATAATTTTCTTTGTTGTCCGATGCCTTGCATTTGTAAACGTGTTTTAACTAATTCGATAGGCGAACAAATTATCGATTGAACACCACCGGCGAGAGCACCGGTCAATGCCAATGCCGTGTACGTATCAGGATTGTCAAATAAAACTTTGGATGCATTTTGAACAGAGAAAACAATACCATTTATCAGTGCAACACCAAACATCGGAGATGACATGCCTTTATAAAAGCCTAGCATGGATTCTTGTCTGGCTATTTTAATAAAACAATCTAACGAGCCATTGTACAAACGATGATTTATTGTTTGAGTCTGAAGACGAACTTTGACGGTATCAAATGGATAACCAGCGATTGTACCGGTTACACCAGCGACGAATCCAAAGCCAAAATCTAATGCCATGATTATGTGTATATGTATATGTGTATGTGTCTGCGTGTATGAATAATAGTACTATAATGAAAAGAATCCTATACAATAGTAGTTATAATAAAATCATTGGATGATGCAATACTAATAATCCTCGATGCAAAACGAAAAAAAAACACAAAGAATAACAAAACTATCGAGACACACCTCTTATATTCGTTTTTGTCTTTAGCTTCTATGCTCGATTGACGGAGAATAGAGAAAAAAAAGACATAAAAGAGCGTAGGCAGACCGCATGTTGCAGCCATCGACTTTGTTTATACCATATTCGATTCTTTCGAAATGACGTCATTCAGCATTTTTTTCTTCGTTTCTCTCCTGATTTCTAGTCCGTAAAGAACAAGATAGCAATCAATGTCGTCATATGCAAATATGTATAAGAAAACTATACTCGAAAATTTTCGTTCGTTTCGGCCGAACTTGTGAATACGAAAATTTCGTCAACAAAAACACATGTGCACTTACTTCACATCACAGAAACGAAATCGTTCGACATTTGTTTTGAATGTAGAGAAGCGAGAGAAAAGAATCGAACCACAAAATGTTTTCATTTATTTATTCTTGATACAATTATGTTACCAAGTAAACAACAAATCATGTTTTCAATACGAGAATACGGACATAACAGTCAACGTTTATCAATTAGAAGAATTATACTTGCGATATGATACGATGATGAGAGAGAATATGTTTCTCGAAAGACATGATCAAGCATATCACGAGTTACGATGACGTATGAATGATTGATGACCTTTTACAAAAAACGCATTTCAATGCGTGGTAGTGTATGGTTCGATTTAATTTCTTTCTTACGCACATACACACCTTAGTTTTACGCAGTTTTATTGCCTAACCTTTTCTTTGTACTGAATAAAGAAGAACGAAATTTTTCAAGAATAAGTTTATTAGATTGCAAATAGGTCAAAAAGCCTTCAGTTAAAAAAAGAAAGTCTTTCTTTTTAATTGAAAAGCTCGAGGCATTGATATTGAAAAACCAACATCGAAGGTGGCAGTACATGGAGTTGAAACTAATGAAAGTATTCTCGTTCATCGTATAAATATATATTTTTTTTCCTCGACGAAGTTAGTTACGACATTCTTTTTTTTCTACTTCTCAAATGATCAAACGACAAGTTTAAGAAAGTATAAAAAAAAAACGACAAAAGGAAATTTTATGTGTAGGGCGTACACGGGAATACATAAGTGATTGGTAATTGTTCTGTGTTAACTCAAAATAGGTGTTCTTTTTATGTTGAATGCCTAAATCAGAGTATGACTTCACCTACAAAGTAAGAGAACCAAGAAGAATCTTATTTGAAATCATAAAATGTATGTTGATTAGTTTTTTCGTCCACCTCAACGTACTGTTCCGTTTCGTAATGGTCTTCTCGATACTCGTACGAAACATACGATAGCTCAAGATCGTTTTGTTACTGCTGAACAACGATTTCTTGATGCCGAACGACGAAAATCAACTAGTAACCTTCAATCGCTCGCATTCGAACAAAAGAAATTAGAGAAAAAATTAACAACGATTTACAATGCGTTGGATCGCAAAGCAACTAATCGACCTTTGACAAAGCGTGGTCGTTCGACGAGTGAAATTTTTCTTCGTAATATTCATCGTTCACACTCATGGACCGATACATTACCCATTCATCGTTCGAAACTATCGATTAGCTTGCAAAATAGTGATCAAAATCTTTTATCTCTACCGAAAATCGACGATTATCAACGACGATTTTCGAATTATTCCGATGGTGATGTTCCCGAACAGCCATTTTCTCTGTTCGATAGCGATTCAATGGACAGTGATCTTTCGAAATCAATGTCGAAATTAAATTCATCAAGAAAAATACCGATGAAAAAGTCGATTCATGCAAATACGAACGACAAAAAAACTAAACAAATACTACCAATTGTTGCTATTATTCCACCTGACGAGGACGTTTTATTGCTTACGCAATAAAAAAAAAATGTTCTTTTCTGTCAAAAATCATTGTCGACATTAATTATAAAGAAAAACAAACGAGTATATATATATATATAGAAACTATGAAAGCTTTGTTCTTATCAAGTCCGTTGATTTCCTAGAGAAAAATTGCCTTGTAGTGCATTTGAATTTTACGATTAGATCAAATATTTTTCTTTGCTTCGATTTATTTATTTTTCGGTTCAACGTACGTTCAAAAAATAAAACAAATCAAAAGAGTCGATCATCATCGATTTGAAGTGATCGATATTCTCGTCGACGTCGTCGTTGTACAGGAATATTCAAACGTCGATATAACGTTGTAACAACAACTAGAACAATAAAAATCATCATACCCGAAAGACATAAAAGAAATAAAATTAGTTTATTCAATGGATAGAATAATTCATTCGAACAATCCATCAGTTCAGTATGTAAATCGATTAAACGTCGACCAGCATAACGTTTTGGTAAGGCACATGTGAGATTCGCACTGTCTTTAACGAGATTCTTGGAATCATGAAGATAATGAACAAACCAACGTGATCGACAGCAATCGAATGGATTATTTTCGAGATAGAATTCGATATCAGTTCGATTGGCTGTTAACCAATGTGTAAACGGAGAGAATTCATCGATAATCGAGATTCGATTGTGACGAAATGAAAGAGATTTCATCTGACTGAATTCGATGAGTTTGTCAGGTAGCTGTTTGAATTTATTTCGATCGAAATTTATCGATTGAAGCTTGGTACTATTGAAATAAGATTTTGGTATGATTTCACTTTTTAAACGAGCATTGTTGAGATCGAGATGAATAAGATCGGGCAGAGATAATTCAGGAATGGTAAATAATGGATTATTTGTCAGAGTTAATGATTTCAATGATGTTATTGCATTGATTGTTGTTAGATCATCAGCTAGAAAGAGAAATCATTGAAAACGATTGGATTTCATTTGAAATCTACTAGATGTTAATGTAAGAAAATTATTGGCAAATGACAATGTTTGAATCGTTGAATTGAAATTAAGATTTGTTAATGTTGATAATTGTTTTGAATCACAATGAACATTCGTTGGTTGACTAGAATTATCACAGGAACATAGTTCACATACATGCTGCACATCACCAGTGACGAAACCGAATAGAAAAATGGATATTGACTAGACAAAGATAAGCGAGATAGAAAGATAATTATAAGTCTTGATTATTACCAAATAATGAAAGATTAAATACATGGATTTATCTAAAAAGACAATAAAATACGTCAATCAATTCTCGAAGAAAAAAGAACTCGTCATACACATTACAACAACAAAAAAGAAATAGATCTATAATTTGACTGAGACAACAACTAAAAAATTAAATGGGAAGAGGAGTTTCTTCTTCGATAGCGACAGGTTCGACATCGACGGCATCATGACCTTCTGCAGTATGACGCGTCGGTGCTTCTGATGGTGGACCTGAGTTAGTATGATGTCCATAGACACTACTTGGTATTGTATCATAACCAGGATCATCATCATCAGTTGGAAATGCCGGTCCACGAGCTATGGTCGGATCCATATTTCGATAGAGAGATTCAGGATCATTACCACCGATTTCTTGATAACCTTGCCGTGATGGATGATTTCGAAAACGTTTGAAAAGAACAACGAGGACTATAATAATACCGATTGTCAACACAACACCAAAAATCAATCCAACGATCAAACCAATCGATCCTCCTGAATGATGACCATCACAATTCATTTCGTCTGGTTTGAGACTGAGCAACGATTTCCCAGCGTAAACAATTGGCGAAGCACATATTAATTGATCAGCATCACCTACGAATTGACGTGATGTTTTAAGAAAACGAACGAACCAAATCGATGCACAACAATCGAACGAATTATTGGCGAGATAAATTTGAGTATCAGTTCGATTCGTTTTCAACCATGTATTCAACGGTGATGATTCGTCAATAATTGAAATCGAATTATTTTGAAAGAAATAAGTTTTGATTTTCCCCGGCATAGATAATTCTTCAGGAAGTGTTTTAAATTGATTGCCATCGAGATGAATCGAGGAAAGTACAGGTAAATTCAATAGAAATTGACATGTTTGCAATAGATTATTTTTCAATGATAAAGATTGAAGTTTCGTTAATGATTGAAAAGCATTGGTACTAATCGTTGAAATACTTGTACTATCGAGATTTAATTTACTCAATGAATTATTTGCCAAAGTCGAGAAATCATCGTTGTTTATCGTTCGAATGCGATTGTTTTTCAAGGATAATGTTTGCAAATGACAATTTGAATATGATGAAGGAAATTGTGCTGATGCAATTAACGTATTTTGTATTGAAAAAGTTTTGAGATTTGAATTATTAAATAACGGTATAGAAACAATTGGATTGTTATTAATACTTAAATCGTTTAATTTCAATAGATTGTTGATTTTATTTCGATCAGAAACTAAACAAAATTGAGGGTGTTTTCTATTCGAAATCAATCATTTGTTTACCAGTATCGAACTTGAGATTATTATTATTAAGTGTTAACTTCGATACAGTCGATGGAAATTCAAATTGATCTAAATTCGACCAGCTTTTCGAATCACAATTCACATTCGTCGAGCTCTCATCGCATGTACATTGTTTTTCAGTACAAACATCAATTGTAGAAACAAATTTGAGAATCAAAACAATGATAAATAAATGATAAGTTATTATATACATATTGCAGATCTGATTGAATAAAAAAATAAGATTTTATCTAAAAGTATATAGTAGATATTGATGATCTGAGTATAAGTCTGTCTTATTGTTAGAAGATATTCTTTTTCTCATTGTTTTTTTTCATTTATTTGAAAAACAAAAACAACAATAACAATCTAATATTCTTTTTTTTTTATTATTTATTTGAAGATGTTAACACGAAGAAAATCATCGATTTCAACATTTGTCAAGTGGTGTTTGTGTCAAAAGTAATCGATGTCGTGTTTTGAGTTTAAGTCGTTGACGAGAATATTGATCATCCGGTGAAAATTTCGCTAAAATAAACTTTCAACACTCAACATAAACACTTTGCTTTTCATTACCTGGATGAGCTGATTGAGTTGGATTACCTAATGGGTCAACTTTCTAATAAAAAAAAAACACACGCAGAATTTTAAAAAAAACCAATCGAATTCGTTTTACTTTAAACGTGTAAACACGTTGTTTGTTATCGTCAAGATAGTACATAAGAAACATGTTTGCGAATCTGGAAGGAAACAAAAAAAAAGATAAATCATCATCTATGTCGAAATATTTGAATTAGTTGATTAGAAAATCGAAGTCTATATGCACATAATTATACATCTGAACAAGGAAAGAATTTATATACATGAGAACATAACGAAAAAATAAGATAGAACGAAGGAATGCATGATCAGAAAACAAGTAAATGAAAAATAAAGAAAAATAAAGAAACTATTGATTTGCGTTTGCTGAATAAAATAATACATATATCTGACAATCTAGAGTTGATCTTCATTTGAATACTGTTGCATTTAATCGGAATTATTCTCGTTTTCAATCGCCATTAAAGTACGTTTTGGTTGAGGCATACGTAGAATACGCATGTCTTCGGTAATTTTCAAAAAACTAAACCAAAAAAAAAACAAGCAAATGAACGGCTATTCAATCGTTGTTCGTCGTACCTTAAATCCTGAGGTGTGAGAAAAATATATTGTTTTTTCTTTTCTCGAGCTACTTCGAGAACGAGATTCATCGCTGTTCGACGAGTAACATGATCCTATAAACAAAAAACAAGAGTCAATCTTATTCATTCGTTTGTTTATTTTTACCATAAAAACATCGAATTCATCCAAACAACGTAGCGGCATTTCAACGACTTCCCAAAGAGCTAACATAAAGCAAACCGTTGAAAATGATCGTTCACCGCCGGATAACGATCGAGTATCTTTATGAGCTTCATCACCACGCGGTGTGATCTAAGAAAAATCAATTCGATTGACAATCGAACAAAGAATTCGATCGAACCTCGAGCGAAAGTGTTCGTTCTTGATGATCGAAAATCGCTTGACCGGTGTAATTTCTCGATTCGAGAAATGAAGTAAAACAGTCACTGGTCAATTTGGCGGTTGATTCAAGTAGATTTTTGTATTGCTGACCACGATAACGTGCAGCCTTGAATAGTTTCTAAAAAGCAAAAAGGTCGAGTTCGAATCGAAACGAAATTCTGTTTATGTACATGAATAAGTTTCTCTTGTTTATCGACGATATAGGCGAATTTATCCAAGTCCTTGGTCACGCCTTCTAAACGATCTTGAATTTCTTCGACATTATGCGAACTGAAAAATCAACGAAAATGCTGAATTGACATTTGTTTGTCCTGAAACTCACATATTTTTATTCGTTTCGATGAATTTTAGTAGAGCATCGAGATCTTTTTTGATTGTTTTCACATCGATATGTCCTTGTGGTCGTGTTGCAATGAGATTCTCGGCATTTTTCATTTGTTTCTCGAGTTTAGTTTGTAGAAATTTTCTCGTTGCTTCATGTTGATCGAGTTTTTTCTGATTATCATCAATGCCTTTCTGCAGTTCATTGATCGCCCGTTGGCCATTTTCTTTCAACGCATCGCAAGTTTGCAGATCGCTTTTGCATCGTTCGGCTTGTTCTCGTTTTTCCATGACACGTTGTCGAGCTTGAGCGAGATCGTCGATGATTTGCCGGTACTCGGGCGAGTCGGTTTCGGCTTGCAGTTTTTGATCTTTGATGCGTTGTTCGATCGTTTCGATTCGATTGTCGTATTCGATTAATTCCGATTCGCAATCGTCGAGATTCGAATCGGTTGGAGCTTCGACTAATTGTAATTCTCGAAGTTCCTATCGAACGAAAAATTCGAAGAAAGGAAAAGAAAAGAAAAACTGACTTTGCCGAATCGACCGCATTTGATTTTAATTTCGTTGGTCGTTGTTTCGAGCGAATGAATTGTTTGTTGATGTTGTTGAATTCGTTGTTGAATCAATGAGAGTTTCTCTTTGGATTCTTGCATCGATCGTTCGATATTTTGACATTCTTTTTCTGCATGACTGAAAAATTTTGAACAAAGAATAGAAAATCAATTTCGAAATAAATCTTTTACTTTATTTGTCCAGTAAAATCATCGACGAAGAATCGAGGATTTTGAACTCGACATGTATAACAACGAAAGACATTGAGATTCTGCATTTCTGTACCATTGGGAAGATACGCCTAAGAAAAAAAAAATTCAGTCGTCTTTTTTTTTCGCTCAACTCAGCAACATACAGCAATACAATTCATTGGCGCATTTCGTTCCATAGTTCGACGAGCTGTCTCGTAATTTTCCATGAGAATACGTTGTTCAATACGTCCCTAGTTTAAATCAAGTTGATTTTAATGAATTGAAATCAATGACTGAACGAACTTGATCGAGTAAATAACAAGCAACTGTTGGATTGTCGATTTGAAGCATCGAGAAGATCGTTGTGAAATTCGATGGTGGCAACTAAAATCAATCGATATGTCTCATTGGAAAAGAGAATTCGTATGGTTTTACTCGAAGTTTTGGATAGATTTGGGAATGAAATCGCATGACTAAGAGAAAACCGAGAAGTGAATGATAAAAACGAACATGTGAGAGCGTATGTTTACCAGTAATACTCGGTCGATGGTCCATGTCTTGCGGTGGAACACATCGCGAGAAGATTTCCAAGAGAACTCGTTCATCTTCTCGACACGAGCAAAGATAAGTCGATAGGACATTGCCGATGGCTTGTTCAATCGCAATTGCCCATCTATGATCAACAAGTCGAACGTGTTTGCCTTGAGAACACAAAATGAAAAAGGATTTTCTCGATTTGAAATCGATGAATGTCGCTTACCGACAGGACCGATCGGTAATTGTTTGAATCGTTGTGCTTGTCGTTGAATTTCGTTGAGGATCGCTGATGTGTATCGACCGTAGATTGTCACTCGGTCGTTTTTGGCTCCTTTGAATTGCTGAATAGCTGCACGTGTTTTTCGAAGCGATTCTTCGAGTTGTTTGAGAACGCCTTGTTCGTCGAATTGATTTTGCTTTTCGTCGTTGAATAGTTGACGAAAATTATTGTATTCGTTTTCTTTCATGGAAAGAATCTGTCGTTGTTCGGCGATGAGAACTTGGAGTTCATCGATTCGTTGACGAACACGATCGTAATCGTTGTTTTCGGTTTGTCTGTTTAAATGATTAGTTTTGTTTCTCTTTCGAAGAAAGTCTCGAATCTTACTTTCGACGTATTTCGTTGATTTTACTTTGAAGTTTTTTCTTCAATTCAACTTGAATCGAAAGTTCTTTCTCGGATTTACTAATTTCATGTAAAAGATCTCGTTTTTCCTTGTGAAAAACTTTCATTTTTCGTTCGAGATCGTCATGAACTCGTTTCTCTTCAATGGCTTGATTGGAAACTTCCTGTGCTTGACGTAACAATTCATCTCGTTTGGTTTTCTCGTTTTTCATATCATTCTTTTCAACAATAAAATCTCGATTAAATCATTTGAAAAAAAAACGAGCAGAAATCTTCTTACTACTAAAGCATCACGTTTTTTCACGTATTCATCAACGGCATATTGATCATTGGCAAGTTCGTCTTCGTTTTTTTTGATTGTCTAGAGAAAATTCGAAGAGTGATTTGACTGAAGAGATGAGAGGGAAGAAATTCTACGTCTTCAATTTGCTTGACTTCGGCCCATTCAAGTTGGCCTTGAAGATTATTTGCGTTTTGTTTCGCACCACGAACTGACTCGGCAAATTTCAATTCCGATCGGAGTTCTTCTTGTTGAGCTTGAATTTCCTTTTTTTTCTATTCGAAACGAAGAAACAATAACAAACTTCTGGTTTTTGTTGTTTTGTCTTTTACTTTAATATGATCAATAAGTAAACCTTTGGCATTACGAATTTCAACAGTATTTTCCTCTAAATCTTCGACCATTTTTTGCAATTGTGTTGCTTTGAGAAAAAACTTGACAAAACAAAAAACAAGAATATTGAAAACGAAAGAAAAACAAAGTGTTTTACATTGTATTTTTCCTTGGTACTTTTTGTGTTCAAGAAATTCTTTGCTGTATCTTGATTGAGCATACACATCGGATTCTCGATTTGAATATTGAAATGTGTAACAATTGCGTCGATTGTGTCCTTTTTATCCGAGACGATTTTACCTGTTTCAAACAAAACGTTCAACTCGAAGAATCAATGAAAACGAAAGCAACTAACCGAACTCGTTTCGGATCACATAAGTACTGCTACCTTTGAGTCCAATTTTACGTGTAATTGTTATCATTCGACCAAAACGCTCAAGATCAATCGCTTCGAGACCTTGATTACATAAAACAACTGAGATTTCAGCATTACTATCGAACAAAAAAACAGCAAAGATATTCTCAATTGACAAATCAACTTTTCAATGGAAAACCTTTTTCCGTGTTGAATAAAACGAGCGATGTTCGAACAGCGACTTGTATTCGCTGCTCGGCCGCCTAACGTCAACGTAATGGCGTTCATAATCGCCGATTTGCCACCTAGGATAGATTCTTTATTTGAAAGACTATCGAACGAATTTCTTACTGCCGTTGTTGCCAATGACCATGTTGAGATTTTCGTTGAAATCAAATTCGAGAAATGTGTGACACATGAAGTTTTTCACGCTGATTCGAAGAATTGTACCGGCATTTTTGTGTAACTAAACAAAGATCGATTCGATATTGAAGAGAAACGACGAATGAAAAATGATTTACATCGGGTGTTTTTTGAAATAATTGTGTTGAACAAGTACTTTGACTTAATAATGGTGTGTTTTCATCGTGATCGTGTTCGTAATTATCAGTTTGTGTGTTGAGATTTTTCTGTTTTTTACGTGGAATCGATGAACTTGTGGTTGAACCACGTTTTGGCATAATTGAAAACGGAAGAATACGATTGAAATGTGTTCAGAAAGCAAGATGTATGTGTGTGTTTGATCTAGAATTTAAGCGCGTTATTTAATGAATCGATGTGAATTGTAGTTCATTAAAATCGTTGAACAAGAGACAACGAACGAACGAACGAATGATAGAGTGTGGATGATGGAAAGTATCCACTCGGATGTTGTGTAAAAAATCAAATAGAATATTTGCGTATCAATATGTTTTTTCTTCATAATTTCATATAATTGAAAATTAAGTATTTCTTTGAAATTCTTTAATAAAAAAAACACAGATGGCGCTAATGAAAACCTTTTCAAAAGTCTAAGCAATATGTCTTTGTTTTTTTTTGTTTTTATTAGAAAAAAAATTTCCTACAGCTTCGCTTTAACACCACTAGAAGAAATCTGATGATTTTCTTTAAATTTTTTCATCGTCTCTGAAAGTTCTGGCGATTGAATTGCTCCAAGTTGTAGTGCATCGATTAACATTTGTGGCGTTACCGAACGTGACGTTAAAGCAATACGAACTAATAACGCAAAAGCTATTTGATTATCTTTATCCGTCACCATCCATTGTTCCATATAAAGTGCTCGATCATCCCAACCGCAAAGTCGCGTATAAATTTTAAATCGATCACCTAGTTCAATACTTCGTCGAAATTGCGCTTGACATGAACTGACAACCAGATTTAAATCTTTCACATTGGACTTTCGTGTTTCTAGCATAGCATTCCAGAAACCTGTTTTCATCAGCCAATCTATGCGTCCAAAGTCACATTCACGTAAATATCGAGAATTATTCATATGCCAATTGATATCCAAATCATTTATCCAACAGCGACCCGGTAAAATAAATTCAGAAAATAAATCTTTAACTCGTACTTTGCTTTTCGATCGCCAATTTAATGCAATCACACGAAAAACATATCCGAAATCAAACATGCTTGTCTTCTCGTCTTATTTTGATAACTAAAACTAACTGCTGCTGCTAATTGTCAGTTTCATTTCATTGACTACTATCTACAATCCAATGAACGATAAGAGGTCGCACTTTTATGGGAGAAATTTTATTATCTTTTTTTTTTGCTTTAATAAATTGCACGATTACTAATGTTTGCTGGATGTATGCGAAATCGATTTGGCCTGATCAGATTAAAGCCATATGCTATTCGTCGAGTTAAAACTTGTCGAAATAATCGACTGGTTAATGTATTCACATAGAAACTCTTGCAAAAGTTAATATAAAAAATAAAACTTGAAACTTCGAGAATTAACGATTCAAATGCTTTTTGATTTACACCTTTGTAGAATTCTGCTGATAGAACTGTGTAAGCGTAATAAGTTGTGCGTAGGTTTAACAATATTAAACTTGATAAGACTTGTAGTAATGTGATTTTAATTAAATGCATATCAGTCCGACTTTTTTGTTGTTCAGTTCCGTGCGACAGACGATTTCGACTGGCTCGTACATTTCTGTACGTACATATGCCACATATTAATAATATCGTTTGAGGAATTAAACTAGTCCAAATGATACTGTAAGCCGCGAGAAATATTGAATAAACACCTGTTTGTGCAGCACAATTAGGTCGAAGATCAAAAAAGAAGAACTGATGTATGCCCGTTAAACTGTAGAGAATTATCGGAACGATTGTTATTCGATATGCCACATGCATTCTACTCAACGAACGAAATCGTGTATTTTTTGATGTTGATAGATATCGATCGATTGCAGCAAGAACTAGATAAGCTGTTGATATACAAGGCATTGTCCACGTGAGAAAAATACGTATTTTGCAGAATGAATGTGATGTACTGTACAGAGTACAGCCAAAACGATCATTGACAAATTTTGTTATAAGACCAAAATTGATAATCCATATATCGGCTATAGCTGACATGAGAAAATACCATCCGCATGGATTGGTTCGTAATTGTTTAAATGTGAATGTAATTAAATTCAATAAACAGCCAATATTACCGATGACTAAAATTATACAGGGAGCGTATATTGTTAAACTATCTTTTATACGATTAGATGTTTCAGCATTCATGATGATTTTCTGAATCTGAATGTGTCTTGAATGTTGTCAATCATCTTCAGGATTCTTTATAAAAAATATTTTGCAAACAAATGAAGTCTTATTAAAAGCTCATCGACTATGAATGTTTTCAGATTAATTAGATGAAAGAAGTCAGGAGATTTTATTTTTCTTGAAAAAAGAACATCAAAATGCAATCATCGAGCGTGTTCATTATGAAATTAAAAATAGATGACTTTCAAAGAAGACAATGTCAAGTAATCACACGAAATTTCAGGTATAAATACGTCTTCTAAATGAGTGCAAAATATTAATGTTTGTCGGCATCTAGTGTTGCTTGGATATGTTGAATTTTTTCAGCTTCAGAAAATGTATATATGGTATTATAAATTTTACCATTATGCGTAACTGTAGCTTTGATTGTATTCATCGGTTGGTTATTATCGTGATAATTCAGAACTTTCCAATGTGATGCATTGATATTTGCATGTTCTTGAGTATAATAATCATGAGCTTCTTTTAAATCTTTATAAACAATTTGAGAATCGAGTGTTTTTTGTACGTTATGATCGAGATATTTCTCAAGTTTAACTAAGTGATTTTCGTTGAGAGCATCGGTAAAATGTC